>Ga0157364_1002238_pt1 | contig 17762 bp, 9 predicted proteins | sample AttsexASBM2_FD_111476 | JGI IMG/M metagenome (GOLD analysis project Ga0157364, IMG submission 111476) | Fungus gardens microbial communities from leaf cutter ant in Ribeirão Preto, State of São Paulo, Brazil - Atta sexdens ASBM2 | ecosystem: Host-associated > Fungi > Mycelium > Unclassified ... | reverse complement strand
CAAAATGTTAAAATAATATCTATCTATCTATATATATATATATATATATATATATATATATATATAAAAAATATATATATATATATATATATATATATATAATATATATATATATATATATATAAAATATATATATATATATATATAAATAACGTCGAAAATACGAGAGAAAAATGATTATAGAATTCCTAAATTATGCGAATAATCTGCATTGCATTCTAATTTTTTTAACGCTACTTGAAGTTATTCACAGAATTAAAAATAATCGAATTACAAATAAAATGAGGAAAAATACGACTTGCCTTTTCTCGTTCTCTAACTAAACTTCTAAATAGGCGTTTTTATTTAATCAGAGTGTTGTTAGAAACACATAATCTTTATATTCTAATAATTATATACATTATCGTCATATGTATTATCATATCATCGTGTTATATTGTTACTATTATAAATATTACATTATTATGTTGATAGCAACACGAAAGAGTACTATTAAAACAAAACATGGAGGATAATAAAAAAACACTATGCAGATCCGATTCAAGAAAAAACAACATTTTATACATGCATGTTAACAGTTAATTTCTATGTAAATTTCTAAAATGGGGGAAAATAGAGAAGCATTTTTATGTAAAGTAGTTTATCGATAAAGTAGAACTTCGGCAGATTCCCGTTTAATCAGTAACTGGTACTACGTAACAGCGTGCAGAATTGTTGAATTAATAGGTCTGTCTTTTTCATACACTCTGTGAATACATAGTGTAATAAGTTGAAGTGAAAGAAATACATTTTGTTTCTTTAACTTATTGTACAGTATGCATCAATTCAGGAATAAAAATCAGAGACTTCCGCCGGTATTCATAGTCAGGCCTTATATTTAAGGTTTTCTTAAATTTCACCTTCAGATACTCTATAAATTATTTCATTGGCTACTGAGCATCTAAAGATAAATTTAATTTATCACTTTAATAAACTAAATTAATCGATTAGTCCATTAAAATTGACCAAAAGCATTTTATTTGACGATAGGTGCAATTGGACAATTTCAATGGATTAATTGGTCGATTTAGGATCATAGCACACAAAAAAATTTAAGCAATAAAACGTAAGCGAATTGACTAATCATGGTAGAGTCATGGAGAGTCATACATGTAGAGTCCAACATGTTGATTTCCTTACTATTTAAGTTTTTTGTGTGCTATGGCCTTAAGTTTATTCTCTCTTATATTGTGAGATATGGCAACATCTCACAAAACTGCAACGTTGCATAAGTCGTTGTTATGATCAAATAAGTTCCATGTACTTAGTCTCTTATCCCACTTTCCTCATTCAAAGAACGATATCATAAGTGCATATACGATAATACTCGATTAAAATCCGTTCATTTGAGTAATATAAGCTCAATCCAAGTTTCATTGCCGTGAGATGTGGTCATCGCAATAAATCTCCGTTATCACTGCGATATCTGGAAACCAATAAACAACGAACATATTTTCGAAAATAGTGAAAAGATAACAGTCGACGTTGTGCAACTCTTGCAACTCACTTGTAATATCTTAAACGAATGAATTAAAATATATATGTGTATGTGTAAATATACATGATTGATATAATTGTGGCTATGTAATTTTTTTTCTCAACATTGAATAGTATTAGATATTCATTATTTTATATTCTCACTATTGTATCTGTTATCAGAGTATCTAGCGATATCTGATTAATCAATTCAAGAACAGTTCCAGAATATTCCAGGTAAAAATCAAAATTTTCCGGGTCGATTAATTTTCATTAGTTAATTAATTTTTCTTAATTCGCGCAATATTATATATTTTATATTCAAGTTACGATCCAATATGATGAATTAATTAAAACGCAAATTTGGAGTATCATTTAATGCTTTATAAATATTAAACGAACATAATTTAACGCAAATATAATCATTTCTTTATTACATTCTATTTTATAATTATAGATTATAAATTTATAGATTTATAGAATTATAGATTTATGCATTAAATTCAAGTTTTCTACTAGTAACTTTCTTTAATACATCTTTAATAGTTTATATTCGAACATAATTTTTCTTTTTATCACAAACATCAATTTATAAAATTATTAATTTATTTTTGTTTCCTTAAATTATTAATCTGATTTTCAATGTTTGCATTTGTTTTCAAAGCTTTATCTAAAATTATCATAAAATCGTTATTGATAGTTTTGCGCATGCGCAGAAATATATCTTATCTTTTTCACGATCTGATCATTTTTTTGAAATAAAAGAATGACAAAAATCCCAGGTCAATTTTGATTCAAAGATTGATTTGGAATTTTTCAGAAGTTTTCCGAAATAACTTAAATTCCAAATAATTCCAAGATTCAAGAATATTCGAGAATATTTGCTGGACATCCTGGTTATATAATGTTTTAATTTTTATTTCATTTTTCTTTTCTTTATAAAAATAACGTATAATTAAATGTCTATAGAAGAATATAGAAAAAGATTGTCACTGTCTGGTAACAATTGCTCTTAAAGCGTAGTGATTGCTTTTATCGAGTATAAATGTAATGTTTGTCACATGATATTTTTAGAATTAAAATAATGATAGAATTAAAATAATGATAAAATAAAATATTTTACATTTTATACGTGAGAATTTATATATAAAATAATAATATAATATTAGACATTTTGATTTTATCATTATTTTATTTTTATAAAAAATTATATATTAAATATTTATTCCATCATAACTTCAGCTATATATATAAAAAAAATAAAATAACGATATGTGATATATATATATATATATATATATATATATATCATATATCGTTATTTTTATATACAAGCAGTCAGAAAAAAGTATATAGATATCCATCTTCCCAAGAGAAGTCTCTAACTTATTGTTAAAGAAAATCTTAACATAGAAAATTGAGCCTTCGGAAATCACTTCAATTTTCAATCTTCCTTTATCGCATTATTCATCGTAATATTTTCAGAAACATGTTTCCTCCTACTTATATCGAGGGTTTTCACGATCCCGAAGCGGTAAAAGCTATGGAATACAAAGAGCTCGGGAAAACAGGAATGTTTGTGAGCAAATTAGCTTTTGGTTCCGCTACGCTATGTGCTCTTTACAATTTAAAGTAAAATTATTTATCATTCGTGCGAGTGTTATATAAACGACATGGTGTAATAATTATTACATAATTATATTACTGCAGTAACGAAGCAGAGGCTATCGAAACTGTACGTCAGGCAATAAAACAAGGCGTTAATTATATTGATACGGCACCGTGGTACGGTCAAGGCCAATCTGAGGCAATACTCGGCAAGGTATGCAAAAATTTATTAAAAAGATTACGAAATTTTTTTCATATATCGAATGATTGATGTTTTATCTCTCATTTATTTATTATAGGCCTTAAAGGGGATTCCGCGCAAAGCTTATTACATCTCGACGAAAGTTGGCAGATATGAGTTAGATTATGACAATATGTTCAATTTCACCGTCGAGAAAACTCGGCAGAGTTTTAAAAAGAGTTTAGAATTGTTGGGATTAGATTATGTTGATCTTATTCAGGTAAAATTGCATATTGTCATTTCACGTAAATAAAATTAAATCTAATAAAACAATTGAACGTTTAAAAAATAAAATTTACAGATTCACGATATCGACTTTGCACCCACAACGGATGTAATAGTCACACAAACTTTGCCGGAATTGTCGAAATACGTGGCTGATGGCAAAGCAAGGCATGTAGGTGTAACTGCATACACATTGTCCGCACTAAAAGAATGCGTCGAAAAGAGTAACATTGTAGCCACTGTATTGAGTTATTCGAGAAATACTCTCATCGATGACTCTTTGTTGGAATACATTCCATTCTTTAAGGTGCGTAATTTCATGTCGTATATCGTCAAGTTTCATGACAATTTCATTAATTATCTTGTAGAAGCATAAAATCGGTTTAATTAACGCCGCCGCACTGTGTATGGGTTTGTTAACGAATAACGGGCCACAGAGCTGGCATTCGGCCTCCGACGAAACGAAGAAACAATGCGCGAAAGCCGCGCAATACTGCAAGGTTCGTTAACAATAGACGTCAATTAAAAAGACGTATTGTAGTGCAACTATTGTATTTGACTATCAAGCTATCTGTTGCTGTAATTCTGCTGAAAAAAATAACATTATAAAATAACACAGGATCGCGACGTAGAACTCAGCAAACTGGCGATATGGCACTCCATGCAATGCACGGATGTGGACACCAATCTAGTTGGAATACAAAATATGAAGGAGTTGCAGATAAATCTGGATGTGACGCTAAATGGCATTACGGAAAAAGAAAAGGCAGTGTTGAAAGAAATTAAAGAAAAGTGAGTTTCATTAAAGTTTTTTCTATTGCAATGCATCTTACCTTTTTTCAGCTTATTCTTTCAAACCGGGATATGAAAATGTTTATTCTAGGTTTCTGTCAACGAAAAATCATCACTGGGAAGGTAAAGACGTCCGTATGTACAAAGAAGGCCTCAAGAAGAAATGAGAAATATATATTTTTATTTCTACTGTTTATATATCATTTATAGAATTCTATGAAATATGTAACAATATATGGAATGCATAACAAACATTTCGTAAAAAATAATACCCTTCTCTCCGTTGTTAGTAAATCTAAAATTTAGGTAATACTAAGCGTAACATTCAGGTAGATCACTATTTGGCTCGAGCACTTTGTTTAACTGAGAACACAGTTGATCAGTCTCATTTGCTTTTCAAGAGATTCGTTATCTCACAATTAGCATATAAAAATATCATTACTATAAAAATATCATTAGAATTGAGTTAAAAATGCTTTTTCAAAATCTAACGTAGGTGAGTAATCGTCCTCTGTTAGTTTGATCTGATATGTTAATTCGTACATTAATATTGTTATATACGATCCTAGGATAGACTTGTGATACATTTGTTTAAGTTCAAATCCTTTTTTAAAGCACAATTCTCTACCCTCTTCTGTGTATTCGGAAGCTACTATATTAGCACAGCTATATCCTGCGTCAATCGCAAATTGTATAGCATCGTTGAGCAGGCACGATGCTATACCTTTTCTCCGATATCGCTCGTGCACGCACAGCCTCTTTATCCATGCACTTCTGTCTAACCTGTAACTCTTGCCTAAGCTGACAGTTCCTACTATTTTCTTAGCTTGTAAAGAGACATCTAACTTGGCTTGATAAAATTGTTCTTCCCTCATTACAGTATAATGTATCTCCTTAGGCTGTTGTGTCATCAGGTAAGGCTCAAACGCTTCGGCAACCCAGAAACAGGAGAAAGCGTTCGACATGTAAAGCCTGTGAACAAAAACATTGAAATGTTACAATAGATTGTCTCGAATAACATTCATTAACATTTCGTATCATTAACAATTTGGAGCTGACAGTGAATTTATTAGATTCGTTCAATTATAAATTTCTTTGTCAAAAATGCCAATTTAATTTTCTTTATGCTACATCAACAAGTTTGGATTATTCTTATCAAAATATACTTAAGTATTCATTCTTTTTTGTATAAGTTATGTCACTCTGGTTTCTTGAAATTAATATGTCTTTTAATTAATATAAATTGAATAGATTTTACAGACTTGGTATCAATACCGTTCTTTTTAGCTTCCTGCATGGTTCATCTTTCTTCCTTTTTTCTTCAGATTAGAGGAAAAAAAGAGGAAAAATAACTCATTCAAGAAATTTAGCTAAAAAGAATAGGTCCAATAATTATGTTATAAGGTCTGTTCTTTTTAGCTGAATTTCTTGCACAGTTCATTTTTTTTTTTTCCTCTACATTGGAAAGAAAAAGAGAAAAGACGAGTGCAAGAACTTTAGCTAAAAAGAATATAGATTTGGTCAGCTCCAAGAATTATATATATATATTATATATATATAAATGATCTCTCTCTCTCTCTCTCTCTCTCTCTCTCTCTATGATATAATACCTCGGAATGTTAGCCACCTCTCCATTGATCTCCGTTAGCTTTGCAGCGAAAGTGGCGTATGTTCCAATATATATCAATGCTATGACTATAGGTACAACCAAGAGGCACACAGTTAACGGCATCCCGAAAAAGATGAACATTATCGCGGACAATAGAATAATCAACTGAAATGTTATCTCCTTGAATAACATTCCGCAAAACGTGGCACTTAGGGACGACATTACACAGTCTCTGATTAATTTCCTGCAGCCGGTCTCGTCGCCCGGCTTGAAGGCACGTACGATTACGATATGGTTCATTTTCGAGGAGCACTTTGGGTTATTATAATATGCATCTACTTTATTAGATACATTGGGTTATCTTATTTATTCCGAACATTACGTTCTCTATTATTATATTAGTTTTATTGTTTACTTGCTGGCTCGCTATCGTTACTTTGAGGTTAGGATACGCACAGCAGCAGAGCACTCATTACTCAAGTTAACCCAAGTATCGTGAGAGCGAGTGGGAAAATTATATCGGTGCCATCTGTGCGCAACGATCCGAATTAAAAAAGACCGCATTTCTGTTACGTTAGCAGAATGTGCCAAAAATGTTCTTAGTTATCCTTTCCTCATCTCAACGATTTAATATTTTTATCTATTATAATATTTTAAATTACGAGATTTTTTATCTACAATACATTGACGGCCCTTCGTCGATGAGAGAAGCAGTTTCTTCGCATGAAGTTGCTAATTTTAAACACCTGCGTGAAGTTGTCCGCGCGTACTTTGAATTTCTCGCCAGTCATTACAAGTTCGGTAGGCGTCGTGTGCGTGTGATGTGTGCGACAAATTGTCATATCTTTTCACATTATTTACTCGTTCATGGCAGATCGTACGTGTCATAAGCGTCGAGAGTGTTGTGTAAAGCGCCGGATAACTTTCATATCATGGTAATGGACCGTGTTTTTCAAATCAACATGTGTTGGCCGAGTGAATGTTTGGAGCCTCCAGAATGACGAAATGGCGGTGCAAAGATGCGGCATCGGTGGCATCGACGATCGCAGAGGGTCAGTAAAGTAAGTAAATTTATTACCTCATCTGCATGCTTATATTAATTTTTGTCACAATTTAATCACGCGATTTGTCGGAATGAAGCACTCGAATTTGATACTCAATGTTGTGGCGGCAAGAACAGAAAAAAGATTATTCAGTTAGATTAAATTAATTTATACGCTTTTTGGGAAGGGAATAGATGTTGTAAAACAAGTGAAAACCAGCGATTTTTTTTTGAAAACGTCACTTGTAGAGGCAGACCAATATGCAGACTTTTATTCGAATATAAAACTGCTATATCGTGGCAGAGATATTTTACGACGGTATGCAGTGTTCATTTTTCAATTCTATATGTATCTCTTGTGAATTAATTACAGTATTCGTTCCGCAATATTCCCACCTGGGCAATAAAAAAAGAATTTTATTAACTATTATTGTATGCAATTTATTTCAATTTATTGCATAAAGCTCACATTGGACGATCTGTAATTTGCATCAGATTTCAGTATGAAATTCTAGTTATAATTTTTAAATATTGTACACTTTAAATGTATACACAGAAAAAAGAATTGATTTTTAAATAAATATTTTTAAAAATAAGTTTTAAGTAAATATTTACTAATACTAAATGTAAACATACATATTTGATACAAGAATCATTAATTTGATTTAAATATCATTTTCTTTTATGGAACAAATATTTATTTACTCTAAATAAATGTTTATTTGGAACTATTAAAAAAAAATATTTACTCAGATTTAGTAATTTTTTTTTCAGTATATGTAAATATATATATATTTTTTGTATATGTGTACATATAAATAAATGTATAAAATATATTATACATATTTATTAATAAAAATTATAAATTTATAAAAATATATTTTATAAATATTTTATAAATATATTTTATAAAAATATATATTATAAATTCAAAAATTAATTATTTAATATTAATTATATGAAGTACAATAAATATATATATTTATATATAAAAAATTATGTGTATTTTACATAATTTCTTTGTTTCAATATTTTATGGCATATAAAATTATAAATAGAATTCCCGAATTCTGATTAAATTATATTGTCTATAATTGATTTAAATATGTAAATAAATTTAATCATGAAACGTGGTAGAAAATTATTTCTCTTTTCTTTGTTTAAATAAATTTAATAGCTAACGAGTTTTTCAAATCAAAATTATTATGATATATATTTACCTATGACCCTTACGATCTTCCAGGCTTAGTTTATTGAAAAGTATTATGTCTGCATCGGGATCTTGTGCAACATCCTCCTCTGTTTTGTTAGCAGTGTGCTGATATGAGATAACACCGGTGATCGATGCAGTATCTCCCGTTAACGCATCAAAATCCACCGCCGCAATGTTATAAAATATCATTTGTTCGTTTCTTTGTTTGGGCAATCTTGAATAATATTTAGAATTAATGGTTTTGCTATGTAAATTAATGCTTATGAAACTCGAAGGTTCATCTTTTTTTAAGTTACACAGTATTTATCTGCATGCATTGTGCAAATATGTATTGTTATTAGAAAATATAATTAAGTCACTATCTTCGATAAAAATTGCAAAACCTAATATCAATTGCGTAACTTTTTCAAATTCAAAACTTTTCAAATTCGTACGACATTTATTTTAAATGTCGATGAGGATAGTTACTTAAATTAAAATAATCTTTATATGTAAGTGATTTTGACTTACATGCATTGAATTTTGAAAAGCGTTGTAGAATTAGCAAGAAAGATTCTGAAGAACAATGTACCAGATGTTTTTAACATATCTTCAGACGTCATTATTGATGCCCTAACTGGTTTACCTAAAATTTACGAGAATATTCAATTAATATATACTAACTTATATTAAATGGAATTTCATATAAACATATTATTAGACAAATTTCTTATATGTATTTATACAAAATTGCACAATTAATTGTTAAAAAAGATTTTAGCAATTAATTGTACAAAATTAATGTCAAGGGACTTTTTCTAAATTTCATAATAATAAATCCCTTAACATTAATTTGGCACAATTAACTACTAAAATCTTTTTCAACAATTGTGCAATTTTATATAAATGCATATAAGAAATTATTTGTTTAATAATAATATATAATAATAATAATATTTAAATAATATGTTTATATGGAATTCTATTTAACATAAATTAGTATTAATAAACAGTATTAATAAATAAAATTAATGTCAATATTACGCTGCTTCAATAGACATTTATTCCAATAAAAAGATAATTATCCTTATATTCTAATACCGCAAAATGGTGTTTCGGCTTTAGTCGCCAGATAATAGCTTCCCAATGGTCCACGATTAGCTGCATAACCCATCTCTTGATTCCAATTCATTGATTCCATAGGGAAACATGTTCCTTTTACATAGGATATTCCTCCTTGTTGACAAGGCCATGCAATGAATCTGCATTTCTCATTTTGTGAGCGAACGCTCTCTATATAGAGCTGAAAAGCTCTTAAATGACTACACGCTATATTCTTGTCCAATAAATCTTCTATAATAAGTGATAAAAAAATTAATGATTTGCTACTTTATAAAAGCATAAGTATACTTTTTTTCTAATGAAAAGCAGATTAAATGTTTTATGATATACCGCAAAACAAATTCAAAATTTTTTTGTCTGGACATTATCTATAATTTGCTATTAATGTATTGAATGTATACATAAAAAGTTATGTAATAAATTTAAAAAACTGTGAAAATAAATATTCCAAAACTTAGGCATGATATAAATTTTTTGTTTCGACAATAATTTTAAAATTATCTTTAGATGTTACAAAATCATATTAATATTTTAAGACATTACTTAAAATGGTCTTGAAGACTATGACCGGCCTAACTGAAGATAAATCAAAATCGAACGTACATACAACAATTATATAATTAATACATAATTAAATTAAACAACTTAAATTAAACAACTTAATCGCGCTTTAATCACTCTTAACTCACCTTTTAAGTGACTGACCACCACCGAATTTTTAATGTCGGTGCAGCCAGGTTGCTCTCTACCGCCGTTAGGGAAAAAATCGATGTGTCCGATCGGCTTAAGTAGACCAAAGCCGTCCATGAAATCCTGAGAGCCATCGGTGTGAATAACATCGACGAGATGGGCGTCGGTGGCATCCAATTTTCTCGACTTCTCTCTGAACAGATGATGCCTGAAGAATGGTGACGCTGGATCGAGACCTGTTATGCGACCCAGAAGTAGACTTTTTCTTTTTAATACTTCCGAAGCGCAGCCAGCCACGTGCGCTCCAAGACTGAAACCGATCACGTGAATGTCGGCGGGATCGACACCCAAATTGATGGTATCTAAAAGTACCAAAGCCAGTTGCCGGCCAACTAATTCACTATTTGCTACAGCATTTCCGTAAGAAGTGCCCGCCCCCTTCGTCCAGTCCAAGATGATGACATTCGCGTCTTCCTGTATGTTAAATAGAATTTTAAAGCTCTTAAAAATTTTTCAATGGCTTGAGAATTTTTTTATTTTAAATTGGAAAAGAAAAGGATATTTTATCTAAAGTGTAAAAATTGAAAGATAAAATGCTGAAAATTACTATATCGAGAAGAAAATTTATGCCAAGTATTGCGCCAACGTCGCTTCCACTGCCCTTAAAACCGTGTATCAACACTCTGAGAGGCTTGCTAATATTGAATCGAGAATGTACGATGGATTTTAAGTCATCCCCGTATTGTAAGGGTTCCGGGTTTTGCCGGTCCGCACGTGTATAGAGGAAGAATCTAGTTTGAATTACGCTAGGATGCTCTGGCGCTCGTTTTATCGATAAATGCTGCGGCGGATCCGCAAAGCAACCGAGTAGATCTGAAATATTTTTTTATATTTTTCATTTTATATTTTATATTTTATATTTTATCGGAATAAATATTCGTTTGTTTTAAGATAATATGTTAAAATTCAGCAAAAATGAACCATTTTATTGTTACATTTTGTTACTTGGTTTGAAACTCGATTTGAAATTTTATTATTTTAACATTCCTAATATTAAGAATAAATAAAAATTATTTTAAAATTTATTTGGAAAGAAATTAGCATACAATGTAAATGTCAATCAATTTATATTTAATTAGATTATATTAATGCAATAATGGAAATTATTCCCTATAAAAGTAATCTATTGTTATCTTACCGTAACAGACTTTAGTTTTTTCTTCACGAGAGATGGTAAACCGTCTTAGCATAGCACGATTCCGTGCCGCGAAAAATTTGACTGCAAAAAGATACGATATTATCTTGGAAGAATTCAATAATAAGTCTTTAATCGTGATATTGTACATCCGTTTGTTGATCAATTTTTATTTGCCTGATCGCCCCACTTATATTTTACTTTCACCTGGAGCACCGCAAATTATCAATCGTGCAGTATCGCTTCAGTATGATTTCCGCGCTGGTGGATGCTATCCAGCCTGTGCTCGCATTGAATTTTCAATCTATCATAATATTGCATTATACAACCCTATTATAATAGTTGCGCTGTGAAAGTGTGTCGTATGTAAATGCGATCTTAAGGTGCAAAATAAGCCGGTATTTCTCACTTGCAAATTATTACGAATATTGTTTCATGTATATAGTGAGCGTGTATACACGTGGAATTTGTTTTACGTGATTTTTTTTTCTTATATCATTCCCGACGAGAAAATTTAGATATTCTATTTCCGGCGGCTCTCTTTTTCTTTCCTTCATATGCGCGTGCATTACGAATTACAACAATTATATAACAAATATTCGCAATTTATGCAGAATTGCCAAACTGTATTTAATCATTAATTAATCGCGTTTATATATATGATTTGTTAACTTTATTGTATGTACAGTTAACGAACCATATATATAAACGTTTTAGTAATAAACGATTAGTAAAGAAGAAAATATAGTTACATATATTTATATTTAAATGAACTTTATATACATACAATAATATTATTTCATTGATAGAATGATCTGATTACTCATAAAAATATGACAAGTTGACAAATATGTGATATATATATAAAATCATGCAATTATCAATTTTAATACGACAAGGACGAAAAATTTTTTGTCAGCAGCTCTTTTATTAGCAGAATATCTGATTTTTATTCCGCGAACTTGACTGTCACGTCCTTTTTATCATCCTGATGTTCATCACATTTGTTAGCGCACTCACCAGGCTGCAATTTTCCGACGGTGGTCGTAACAACAGCAATTATCTGCAAAATAAGTAGAACGCGATAAACGTTAACTGACTGCATCTTGTCACTGAATCGTTGAAACTTCGCGTCCTTCGTTGAAATCGTTGCATCCCGCTTCTGCGCCTTCTCCCACGCTTTCTTCTTCTTCTTCTTCTTCTTGTTTCTCTTCTTCTCTCGCCGAAATACTTCGCGTTTCTGTCACGATCGGCACGACGCGCTTTTTGTTTGCCTACCGTCGGGCTTATCCAGGGACAGAGAACTCTACCCAACTGTAGAAAGCGCACCTTCTATGAGCAGCCTTCTTTTTGCGCAACTACCTTTCCGCTTGCCTAACGACTGCTCTAACATTCGTCTTAGTTCGTTTCGGATTCGCATTCGAAAGAAATTCATCACGTCGTCTATTTTATTTCTTTTTTTTGTGTCATTTATGATGTCATATTTTTCCTACTTTTTCTATTTTTGCACTTTCTAAAGAGATATTAGAAGACTGCAAAAAAAGATAAATCAATGTAATAATTTAATCAATGTAATAATTTAATGATTAAAACTGAAGAACTCTCCTTTTCTTTATTCAGAAATGAATGTCTTGTATGATCTGTCGACAAAATATGCCAATTTGTACATATAAAAAAATATATGTATGTGTATATATTCTTAATAATCACCTATAGATTTAAGTTCAGTGACATTGGCGCGCGAGTACGCTTTCGCTGAATAACTGCAACTGCATTGACATGATGTAACTGTGTCATACTATCCAGAATAAATAGAAACTGCGTGCGCGCGGTCGAACATGCGTCGATGCATCGCTATTCGCTTTCACTCAAATAAATTATATGTGACGTGTCCTCTGGCAGAAACCTGATATGAAATGGAAAACAAATCGATTTATCCATCTATGAACAAGTTAACAGATTGGAGTAAATGTACTAAGGAAGTTTTTACATAACTGTTTTGTATAATGAACGTATATGAATTATTGTCGAATTGATGTATTGTTACGAATTACGAATTACAGAATTATTTTAGAATGCGTGTTTCTAAAGCAGAAACCTATTTTATGGATCAGTATATACAGTCAATTTTCTTTCTTTAATTTACTTGCAGACCGATCGAGTGAGTTTCGCGATATATGAATCCTCAAATTACATAAGTCGAAAGCAAGTTAATTATAAGTTATGAATCGGTTCCACTTTGCTCATATCGATTTTCCGCATTCTAAAGCAATACGTGCAAAAGTTGATTCTTAATTGGCTTTCAAATTTAATCATTTAACTCGGATGATAAATTTAAAAACAGTTATTTAAATTAATAATTTGACTTTTTTTATATAAATGTGAAAAAAATCTAAAAAATTAGTAAAAAAAATATATATATATAGAAATTGTATTATTTTTCAAAAATTAATTTCTTTTTGTTCCTGCAAATATTAAAAATTGTAATATACAAATTTTATATATAATTTATGTATGTGAACATCGACTAAGTTTAACTTATTTTAATTTCTTAAAATTATTAATAAATTTTGTTTACTAGAACTGTGTACATTTAAAAAATACAAGTACTTATCATGATTTTTCGCATTTACATAATCTGAAGCAATGTACATAAAAGTTAACTCTAATTGCCTCTTTCGTAACAATTAATTCGGATGATGTAAAAACAGGTATTTAAATCAATAATACCGCATAAAAACAACAAGCAATAATACCAGATATATAAAACAGCAAGCAATAATATCAGCTATTTAAATCAATAATATCAAGTTTCACTTCTTCAATAAATGTGTAAAAAGAGTTAATAAATTAGCAAAATAGAGACCGTTATATCTATTATTATTTTTCAGAATTATTAATTTCTTTTTATCCTTCGCAATATGAAGATAAAAATTTTAACATGTAAACACCGATTGAGTTTTACTTACCTCAATTTTTTTAATTTAATAAATTTTTCAGCTAGTACTGTATACATTTGAAAACACAGAAAATGAACAATGTATATACTTCATGTATATACTTTCATGTATATACTTCAATAGATTTTGTGTAGAAAAATAATTGATATGAAAAAGGGTAGATACGTACTAGATCACTTATAACATATTTATTTGTAATGTTTTATTAATATACTCCTTACCGTAGACATATATTTATATCGTATGGCAGCATATTATTATGATATTGTATAATATAGGTGAGGTGACTGACAGAACGATTCATTTTTTTTTCTCTATTACTCTCCGCGGCCGAAGAACGACACACGCTTATTCATTACTCTCTTCCTCGCTCATTCATATCCGAAATCACACACACGCACACATACGTACGCACATATTCAAACATACACTCGTATTCATCTACTACTGGGCTCTCCTAATTATTCCATTTATTCTGCTACAATCTCTTTCGCACTTTCATCTCGCATTTTCGCGAATCGACAAAGTCCGCCCGAGCATTCTTTTTTTCATTATTTTCCTCGTTATATTAGACAGTCTCTCGACTGATATTTCACATTCGTTTCATACTTCGTCGATTCGTCTCACAATTAACTCGCGTTCGAACTAATTAATTACGCCGCGCGCGTCACACGCGCATCGACCGCACGCGCGAACCTCTGCTAATTGTGATTATCGCTGGATCGTGCGATAATCGTGATAATTATAGTGATATATAGTCTCATTATATTACTCGCTCGTAACATTATCTCATACTTATCTCGCCTAGTTAAAATATCAATATACATTATAATATACTCTAGTAACGAGAATGCAACGTCGTTAATTTATTATACTTTGCAACTTAGAAAAATAGTCCTGGCTAGCCGCGGCCGCGTCGCGTGCGCTCTCTCGCGCGATCAATCCTTCAAAAGCGTTCGATATTATTACATGTCTGTGTACATTCGACATATATACTACATATACATTTATCTCTATATATATATATATATCTATATATTTTTCATCTTTCTAATCCTCAGGGCCTTTTGCAATCACTCAGATCCACCTATGGGAAATATTCCAAGGAATTCTCTAATTGACTAAATACGTCGATCGAAATTGATCGCTCGTTTCCGGGATATAGAGGAAAATTCTCCTTCAGAGGTTATCTATGAATACTATCGATTCCTCGATTTATTTCGCATAGATGGTCGGCGCTCATTCTTTTTTCAACAAACGCGCAGCTTCGTCAAAAAAGTAATGTCTCTTTCACTATTTTATGTTGTATTGTGTCACTCGTAAAATATAATTAATGAACGTATAATAAATTAAGAATTATATTATAAAGACATAATTTTTGTGTTTCATTTAATCGATGTTTAATTTCCATTTTTTTCCGTCCGTTTACTACTGGAAACGATTTACACACATAAATAATATTTTTATACTTCTTCTAATTTATTGGCATAATTATTTTTTATTTTACGAATGACGCATAGAAAAGTAATATAATGAGCTGAAATAATTTAATGAGCAGAATTGTCAAATTTTCTAGTTCGTTTTCTTTCATTTTGTCGAATTTAAGAACATTTTAATTCTGCCGATTGTCAATTATAATCAGACATTGATGACCAATTTTGATCTCAGTCGATCAAACATCGGTCATGATCGAACAGAATTATTGACACATATTGCAGCGCGTTATGTTATGTCATTAAGAAGTCGAGTTAATCATTCCCGCAATTAAATAGCATATTTTGTGCTTCTCGATCGCGGATGACTCGACGCGGTCGCGATGCAATAAAATCTATGAAAACAATTAACGGAACAACGGTAGTAGTATTACCCCTTTGAAGTTGTCATGCTTTACTATATCTACTGTTGATTCTTTTTCTTTTTTTTTATATATATCTAATCGGCTAACGCTTGTTCACGTATCGTTGACTCGCGCATCGGACTAACGCGAATCTAACACCGACTTAAGCGTCGCTTAACAGCGAAACTGGAGTCCTACGTATATCGTGTATATCCACACGGTATACTCGACAAAGCTCACTCAGATTAACAATTGAGAACAAATCAGTCATTTAAGCATTCGAGAATCATGACGACATAACTTTCCCGATTGACGATTTTCTTCTCGCTACGAAAATGCAGCAATCGTTTCCGAATCGTCAAACTCAACAAACATAATAACAATAACGAAAGAAAAACGAAACGTTTAATACGCTAAATTTTATCTAAAACAAAATCTGTATCTCAGCGCATCGCGCGAATTTACAAAATAAATCTCGATTTTTTTTTTTTGTTAAAACATTCGACCACAAGATAATCATCAACCTATCATAGAAGAGTCTCTGAAGACATAATTTCGTATTGTAAGAAATTTCTTCATTTCTTTGGTGTTAAAGTCTACTATCCGCACACTGCGCTCTTGCACTTTCTTGAAATGCGTTCGGCCTTAACAACTTTCTCGATGGATAGGTATATATATTGTATCAGCTATCTCTTCATTAGAAATAAGCCTGGAGAAAAATGCATCGCTGGAATTTAATTTGTTTACTTGAAATTAGAAGGAAATTTTATTCTAAATTCAGACAAGCAAATTTATAATAATTTTAAAATTAAAGAAAAATAAATTGGGGACAGCAATTATTTTTATAATTATGACATATTTTGCACTAATAATAAAATTCTAAAAGCATAACATCTGATATCATAAATCTTTGCTGTAATATCTGATTTCTTTATATTAAAGCATATTTTGATATAATATCTCCTCTAGCTTCAATTTAAATCAAGCAGATTAAGAGACGTATGTTTGTATCACTTATTGGACTTTTTGGGAAAAATCGAACCATTTACCAAGTTACCAAGTTTGCGTTAAGGCTGAATGCACGATTTACAATTGACACATTTGTATATCTCATTCATCAACATATTCCCATGTTTTCATACACGCACAACACGCAATCAATCCTCAACTTTCAGATAATTTTCATATTTTCTCTTTCTTTCTCACGTATTATCGGTTCGCATAAGCGGCCAATGATCTGGCATGAGACGCGGCGACGCATTCTCGCAATTATAACGCTAATATACCGACATGCTACTATTTTTTTTCATTTATTTTTAAATATACATCTACTTGCTTGATATAGCGATCAACGATAGTCGTTCTCTTTTTTCTCTCTTTATTACGATTCTTCGTTCGCCCCACTCGCTCTCGCTTTTCAGCCATCTTTATACGCGTATATATCTTTGCCTTTTCCCTCTCCTTCTCTTTCTCTGCCTTTTTCGCCCCTTTTTGTATACTTTTAATGCTGCAGTTTCGATTAAAAGATCCAAGTAAAATTATTAAATGCTGGCAATAATATTTATCTAAGTCGCGACGATAGTTCTCGATTACTGCATAAATACTGATAGATATACTTGTTCATAGTTGCGCCATCATTTCTAGTACCTCGTCGAGTATCTTTCTTTTTACTTTACTTTTGTTTCACTTTCTCTCTCTCCCTGTCCCCGTTTTTTTGTTCTTCGTCGTATTTAT
>Ga0157364_1002237_pt1 | contig 17763 bp, 14 predicted proteins | sample AttsexASBM2_FD_111476 | JGI IMG/M metagenome (GOLD analysis project Ga0157364, IMG submission 111476) | Fungus gardens microbial communities from leaf cutter ant in Ribeirão Preto, State of São Paulo, Brazil - Atta sexdens ASBM2 | ecosystem: Host-associated > Fungi > Mycelium > Unclassified ... | reverse complement strand
GGGTTGTCCGGAAAGTTCGTGCCGATGTTGAAGGAAAATTGAAACGCAGAAAATTTTAATTTAATAAATGTATACTAAAATTTAAATTTTAGTCGGCACGAACTTTCCGGACAACCCAATATAATATAACGAACATTATCGAAACTGTTTAACCTTGAATATTAAATATTTATGAACGACGCTCGTGGTATCATTTTCAAGAATAAGTTACAACAACTTGTTGCATTGATCCTATTGGCACGACTCAGCAGAAATTATAAGGAAACTGAAATAAACGCCAAGAATCTGCTGCGAAGGAATTAGATGGATCAATGTCGAATAGAGTTCTAAACACTACACGGTTTAATTCCTGCCGTAGTTACCTTCATTATCGCGTTTACAAACAAGATTCTCAGCTTGCAAGCTTTAACTTTATCGAAATAGTGATTGCCACGATGCCTGTTCTGTAATTCGTGATCCCTTTATTCCAGAATAACCTTCTGTGGTATCACGATGAAGAATTACGTTGAGGCCAATATATCGCACAAGTCTCACACGACCGTCAAGTATACAATGAAGATGCTGTCAAGTAGTTCGGAGACCATTATATTCATGTTTCTCGGCGTCGCTACGGTGAACAATGCTCACAACTGGAATACGTGGTTCGTAGTCATGACGATAGTCTTCTGCTCCATCTATCGAGCCATGGGTAAGCCAGATTTTCTAATTTTATTCGATTGGGAATGAATATCAGAAAAGAATTCCTCTTACTTATCGTTTGACGTTCTTAAAACAGCTATTACGAGATACACGAGGGATTAGGATTGCAGATATTTCAATCACGTTCTTTCATAAGAGATTCAAATACTTGTACACAACTTCTTAAATTCCCTTATTTATTGTATAATTTCACGTTTTCGAAATTCTACTTTTGAAAAATACAATTTATAGAATTTTAACTTGTTTTCTGAATTAGCTAATAAAGAGAAAATTTATAGTCTGTGCAAAACTGTTGGCGTGGAAAACTTTAGAAGGATATTTCAAAGAGGAGAAAAAACTAGGAAATGAGAGAAAAAGTAGCGTGATAATAGCGAATTCGTGTCGAGGAATTCTTACACGATCGCGCGGGCCTTGACCGGTCCAGTTGGATGGACGTTAAGGGCATCGCTTTGCCGGCGAATAGAATGGCGTGTAAAGTGATACGGTTAAATGATGAAATCATAATGGGACTTAAAGACAATTGACTCTTACTTACACGAGTATCTTACGTCACTCGTAAGCGACGCGGCGTTTCACTTATGGCTTCTTGTTCTAACCGGACAATTTGTCACTTGACGTGTGGAAAGTGTGGAAAGATATGAGCAAGCCTGTGTGAAACGTCACGCATTTCATTAGACATGTTATGTCGATGCATTCAATTTCACTTCATAATAGACAATTGAGTCTCTCGTAATTAAATAAATCGATCAGGATTGTAACAAGATTGTAACAGATTTTTACAGAACCGAGAAGGTTTTTATGTAACACTTTAAATAACAAATGAAAAAAAATCGAGAAAAGACAAATACATACATGACAATTAGAAATATAGATTTTTTTTGAAAACTCTTTTTATCGTGAACTGTATAACTGCTATCCACTGAAAATGATTTATTGAATTAATATCGATATGATTTCGACGACAATTCGATATCTAATTGATGGTCATTTCTCGCTGAGAACACGTTTTCTAAAGAGGATAGTACAGCTGTAATATCTCGCTCGGATTCATGTTCCAGGCGTGATAGTGCTGACAGCGCTGGCGAATCAGTTCCGGCTGCACAAATTGGACAAGGTGGAGAAATTCGTCATGTCCTACGGCGGTTTACGAGGCGCCGTAGCATTCGCCCTGGTGCTTCTTATAGATCCAAGACACGTGCCTCTGCAACCTATGTTCGTCACTACCACTATCGCCGTCATCTACTTTACCGTATTCATCCAGGTAGGATCATGATCATATGACTGCGTACGATGCATGATCGTGACGAATTTGATTCGCGAACACGAATGCACGTAAGCGTTGCGTAACGACGAGTGTTTGCGTGTGTTTCTACGCGGAGTGCAAGATTGTAGACCTTGCTCGAGTAAATCGGACCGACCCAGTCAGCAACATTTTTCATGGAACCGATGACTCGCGCGTATTTTGAGATGCGGCCAAAGTGGCACGCGTTTCGAGGGAGAGAAAGAGAGACTGATACTACTTCATCGGAATGGCGCGGCGAGGAGAAAGAAGTGATCGCCTGTTAAAACCATGATCGTCCGTTTAATCAACGATACAAAGATATCAGCCGCAAAAAAAAGCTCGGCTCTGCACATGTGCTTTGTCGCGCGATCGATCGGAAACCTAATATCTCTATGTCGCACACACTTGAGCATACACTTTTGCGTCAAGCGTTTTATCAGCCGCGCGTTATTTTACTCGACGTTGACCGATAATTCGCGTCGGGAACACGAGTGTGTTCCGATGTACAGCACGTACATTTTATCCGAGAAACATCCTGGGAACGTTTTTAGGCACGTTTAGAGGACATAGGGATGTTCTCTGGACGTCTTTAGATCACCCCTTGGAAGTCTGTATTGCACGAGTTCGCTCTCGCGATGACGCTTATGTAAACGCGCTTTTATTTTTAGGGGATCACCATCAAACCTCTCGTCAAAATCCTCAATGTTAAAAGGGCGGAGAAGAGAAAGCCGACGATGAATGAGAGAATCCACGAGAGGGTACGTTACGCGATCAAATTATTTCGACGGTGGTCGTTATTGTTATCGTTGTAATCTGGAAATTGCGGGGAACAAAAACGATCGCAGAACTGATATAGATGTGTAAAAATTCGATAATGTCGTGCTCAATCGCCGATATATGACGATAACGGAGCCTATTACCTCGAATCCTAGCAACGACGTATTTCTTTTTAATGGAACGACAGAGTCGTACAATATGAAGAATAGGGTCGAACTGTGAAATAGGATAACGTTCATCATTGTCAAGCCGCATTACAGAATGTGTATATAGCGGCAATTTTTACCGGGACTTTGATACATCATTCTGCTTGCGTTTGCGTTTGCCCGCGTATACGTGGCAAATCCTGGCAGATTTGTGACGCCTGCGCTGCTCGTCAAATTGAAAGATAAATAACGTCTGTCTCTTAATTCTTAGATAATGGATCATACGATGGCGGGTATCGAAGACATTTTGGGAAAACACGGCAACTATCACGTCCGGGATAAGTAAGACGCTTTTAGTCATAACTTCGTGTTTACTCAATAACATTCAAACTGTCAGTCAAGAATCTATACGAGTTAGCGTAAAATAATAAACAGAAGCAAAATTAGCTACAGAATTTATATCTTTCGTATATATATCTAAATAGAAATATATTTTTTTATAAAGATGAAAAGTATAAAAGTATAAAATATATTGAATACGTATGATGTAGATTGTATTTGTATCGACTAATTATCAGAATGTTTTTTTCAATATTTCTATTTACCTCTTCTATTTTTTGTTTCCCTAATAAAAATATTATCTGTCTTGGTTTGCTGTAGATTCAAGCGATTCGACAATAAATTCATCCGACCTTATCTCGTGAAAGATCATTGCGGCGCCGAGCCGAAGATTCTGGAAACTTACTCGAAGCTGGCGATGAAGGATGCGTTAGATTACATAAGAAGAAATGCCTCCACTATTGGCAACATTAGCGGCACCGAAAGTATGTCGGCGATATTCCGTAATTACAGCAATACCGGACAATTCAATGGAAGGTGCGGAATTCCTGTTGTTCGTCAACAATTGTCGTTGATAAAATAAAAGCGCAGTCTAATCGCATTCTTTTTCTCTATAGTCCCAGCTGCAGCCAGCTCGAAACGGGATGGAATATCGATCTGCAGGAACTGGAGTACAATCCTTCCAAAAAAGACCTAACGGACGCGAGAATCCACCATCTGCTCGCCGAAGAGCTTTGTAAACCATACAAAAGGGTAAGAGATTATGGTCGAGTCTAAATTTTCTCCAAATTCAAAGTCTGCTCGTGATATATGCTCTTTAACGTAATATATTATATGTAATAAAGTAATAATCCCTCTATTATTAAATTTTTTAACTATATTTTTTTCTGACAAATTTTAAATCAATTTATCTCCAGAAAAAATATAATTTCTTATAAATGTTTTACTTTTACTTTAAAATATCCTGATATTCTTTTTAAATATCATCCATTTGCAGATCTCTTCTAATTTTCAAATCGATATTTTAGTATTTACTTCTTTCGTCAAAGAGGATTTATTTTAAATTCATCAAAGAAGCTGTAATTAGAAAATATATCAGCATATTCTAATAATATTCTATTATATTTAAAAATATTGCGTCTAAAAATTTTCTACAAGCATCATATATTATTTAGCATCGACGTTTGAGCTACAGTCGACACGCGGTGAATGATCGCGATCTTTCGACACAAGTCAATTACAAAATGCATATGAATATTCGACGGATGATGGGAGAGCACAAACATCGCCATAAACGCAGCAAAAAGTTACTCAAAGTAAGAATCGATCAGCGTCTCGATCGTTTGTCATATTTAATTTCGACGTCTTCGACTTTCCATTTTATCGATTTCAATTGTATAGGATGGCAAACAGAATCACGTTAGTTTCCCAGAATTTCAACAGCAGAACGGCTCGACAAAGCTATTTACGCAAGGTACGTGCAAAGCGTCGTGAATAATTAATTGTACTTCAAAGTTCCGTAATTTTTTCTCTTTTTTTTTTTTCTCATGAATTATCGTGCACAGATTACATCAATGGCGTGCTGTATGAGTTAGAAAACGGAGAAACCTCGAAGCCCTCCAGCAAAGAGGATTGGGATTCAGCGATCACGTTCACCGCGCGAACGTCCGGTAAGAAAACTTTTCTTTAACTTACTAAATTGAATTGAATTGAAAAATGAGATTGAAGTTAAAAATATAGGTATACCGACGAAATGCGACGATGAAAACGATCAGGATGTCTTGATTTCTCTTATATAGCGAAGATTACAATTTATGTACATGTAGATTGTAGTTATTGAATTATCTTCTTGAAAAGAGTCATGACTAATAGAGCTTAAAATCTTTAAACGGAAGATTCGCCGAATGTAAACGCGGACAATCAACACGCTACCACCGCTACTACGTCGATGGACACAATAAATACGGACGAAGGAGACTTGAAAATAGGACGCGACGGTACGTTTTCAAAATGAGAAAAAGAAAGAGTTCGAGCATTGGTTTTATGTTATTGCGAATCGTTCTTTTCCTTTTTGCGTATTTTTTTTTCTATTTTTCAGCATTAACCAAACCAGGCGTTGATCTTGTATTGCTGTGATTTTTCTCTTTTGCGTCTTTTTTATATTGGTGATCATGATTTTTCGAGCGTTTGTTATTTTTTTTTTTTTAGGATTTAAAATCGATATAATTTCGGTGGACTTCGGACTTTTCGTGTTTACGACATCGAAAATTGCATCCGCCGAAATCATAACGGTTTCAATTTCCATTTCATACTCCCGTTACTATTGTCTTGTGCGATATTTGACCTAGGTGCGGAAGGCTACAGAGTAACTACCCCTACGGCTACGGAAACTATGTTACCGTGGAAACGTGAGGACGATTACGAATCGGGTCATCCGATCAAGCAGCACGAATTTCCAGCCTGGTGCTCCAATAAAGAATATCTCGCCTACAGTTCGCCCTCCGCCACTTTCTTAGGTAAAAAAAAAAAAGGGGGAAAAAAAACAAGATAATTCAATTCAGCTGTCAAATATTAGTGTACCGTAAAAAAGTTTTTTCGATTTTTTTTTTTTTTTTTTCATAAAAGAGTAACGAATATGAAAACCAATAGACCGTCACGATAGCTGTAAGTCAGTTTTCCTCTAAGAAGATTAACAACTCTCTGAAAACTTTCAGCTCGTGAAATCGCTCACCGCCTGCCTATTTATTCCCAGCGGTACTTCTACATGCCCGATATGTCTTTCCGCTTTTCAGGTGGGATCGAACAGCCGAAAGTCCAATCCGTGATTGGCCTATTTCGACGCGAGAGCGTGTGCACGCCCGACAGTATCGATTGCCAAGAGACCGTCGACGAGGTGGACGAGACGGACGAGTACACCCCCGCGGAAATGGATTCCCCCGCGAAAACCAAGGGTACGTGACGCATAGCAGAAGGAGGGTACGTGTGGTTCATTTTTATTTCTTTTCCTTTTCTTCCCCCCTCCCCTCTCTCTTTTTTCATGCCTGCCGAGACGGATTATTCAATTTCCATTCTACATCCCCCTTTCATTCCCTTCCAACGTTTTCAATGCATAGAGGAAGTTTCGAATACTTAGCGAAATATATCACGAAAAAAAAAATTCGCATATTTTAAAGTTCTGAAATAATATTTCAAAATGACTCAATGATATATAACGACTATAAATTATTACGCTTTAAGCGGGAAATATTCGAAGTAATACGCGAAAGATGCGAAACGTTGAGAAGCACTGAAGTATGCTATTTTTTAATGCGTTGTGACGAGCGTCACTCATGTTGCGTTACATGTTCGTAGCTATTTTTGTGAGCAATTGCAAAATGAGCATCGACATGCCAGTGCCCACACGTGCTAACCGTCGTTTCGCTATGGAAGAAATATTGTTTCGTGAACGAATTGCATGCATAAATTATAATCTTTATTCTGAAATTCTAATTCCTTTGTCATAAATTCATACAGTTTTAGCTCTGTTTATTAATATTGTCATACAACAAAAGTGATTGAAATCATAAACTTATTAGTTTTTTACCTATTATTCATTGTAATTAATCACTTTTCACTTTTTATATTTTTCGTTTATCAAATGTATGTACGCGTAAATTAAAATTTTTCAAATAAAGTATTTTCTAAATCTAAAATATCGGTTATAATAGAAAGAGAATATGCTTTAAGAACAGATATAAAAGAAGATAAGAAAGTTTTTTTTATCGCGCGCGTGGAACTAATTACGATAAGGAATATTCTAGTCAAGCAAAAAAGTAGCTTTTGAAGAACATTTTTAAAGGAAATTGTACATATTTTTCTGCACTTTTATTATCCACTTATATGTATTTAAATATTCTATAAATTTTTATATGGCTAAATGTGTATTAGTTTTTAAATTACGTAAATTTAAACACAAAATATAAAAAAATATATCGACGATTGACATTTTACTTTCCAACTTAATTGAAACAAAAAATTCAAAACGATTTTTAGTTATTATTATATGAGTGTGGCTATAATCTGAACTAAAATAAATGGAAAATATTCCCAATTGTTAAAATAATGCGATTTTGAAAAACAAGTATATCGATTTTTAACTCAACTTTTCAATTTAACGAATATGAAAAAATAATCAATTTACAGATATTGCAATAATCTTAATTTATGCGATAGACATATATTTTATATATATATATATACATATATATATATATGCAAAAATTGATAGTTTCTGAACAATTATGTCAACTGACTCGGAAATACGGTTTCGAGAAAAATGCATTTCAAGTTTCAATATAAAAAAATGAAAGTTTACCTCTAATCAACGATACTAGGATTATACAACAAACTCTCTTTTAATTCAAAATGCTCATTTTCATTTTTCTCTTGTTTACGCTTGATAATAGCTGCCTTTGGTCGCGTTGACAGAGTGCGCGCATTAAACAATATATGCTAAAACAACTTCAAAACACCTATATCTCCATTATTTTTTATCGATAAAAGCTTTTAGAAACTTATTTTCGAGAGACCTTAAATATTAAAAAAGAAAAATCGATTTTTTCCTAGACTCTAGAATATATCTTTAAATATCTTCAAGATAAAAGATTAAAATAGTTGAGAGACATCGATAATCGGCCAAAGTGCTATTCGTAAATTCGCGATTTCCTCAAATAAATAACACCTTCGGCTTTCCTTTCCAGGCAATCCGAGGAGGGTGCCCGCGAGGAGGGTGTCAATGATGGAGCTCGGCTTCGCCGACCGAGCTCGCTCGGTGGACAAAACTGCGGACGACGGATCTCACTCCTTGCCGGACTGCTGGAATGTTCAGAGAGTACGCCTTAACTCCCTCGCCTGCTCGCCCGCCCAAATGCCGACTCTGTCGACCGCCCTGATCGCCTCCTCCACGTCGGAATCATCGGAGGATGTAGATGACGAAGAAGAGGAAAAGGCTTGACCCTTGGGGACCGTCGCTGAGGAGCGACAGTCCTCCTTCACGGACGTCGAGCGTCGACGTCGTCGGCCCTTCCGACGACCACCGCGACATTCGTTGCTCACTTCGCTCCTGCGACGACCGAGTGCCCCCGTTTGAGAAGATCTGCCCTTGACAAGCCGCCTTCTGCAGGGGCCATCTCACGAATCTGAATCGGCCTGAATTTTATTAATACGCCCCACAAATATACGAAACAAGACGTTGCGATGAATAGATTCCAGGAGAAATGACTGTGCAAAGAGAGACTGTGAAAAACACATCGAAGCTTTTGATTAAATTTTGTACGAGGAGAAATATTTAGGAATACGCGAAAATTTCATTAATTGAATGAAGGTTATACAAGAAAAGAGAAGAGAAGATATTCTTTTAAAAAGTTAATGATGACAAATTTTTCCGCGATGGTAACACAAAAAAGTGACGAATCTCTCTGGAATGAACGATCTTCTATTCTTCAAGTTTGGTATTCGGTATTCGCGAGACAGCTCGCCAATTCGGAAGGAAACGAAACACGTAGACGAGATTGAAATTTGATGAATCACTGTTATTTTTTTCTGCACGTCGCATGAAACGCATTCGCGAGAACGAGGGCGCTTGTCAAGAGCAAGGGCTTCTTTCTAAATCCGTCTTTAAGACGTCTTGGATTTGTGGCCTTAGGACTATAAAAGTGCTTGGACGCCGATGACTTGTACGCTACCGTCATTATCGGCGCAAAATTGTCGGTGCTATTGATAAAAGTGTGTTTGTGTTGTAAGAATTGTTGCGCGGCGCCGTTAAATGCGCCACCAGCTTGTCCCAAGATTTACCACGAGTACCTTCTCTCGGGGGTGGATTAGACGATGATCATCGCTGTTGTGTACTACGCGATTAGCTTACGGTCAGACTAATCGACTTAGTAGAAAATTACGTATAAAGTCGGATTAAACACTTAAGTCGCTGCCACAATTTACTATAAATTCTGAACATAATTCTGCCAGTAGGATAATGAGAGAAAAAAAAAACTTGCGCCATAATGTCACTTCTGGTAAAAATATCCAATTTTCAATAAAATAAATGATTCACGTTACTACCTAACTATTTTATGATATCATTTTCTATAGAGAAAATTTAACTTTTATCTCCACGTCGCTTGATAAGAAATATTTTTATTCTTCCTAACAAGATTTTGAAAAGTGCTCATTTCACATCAAATTCTCAAACTCATCAAACTGTCAATTATAGATATACTATGACTCATCTCTGCCATAAGCTTTTGAAAATAATGAAAGGAAAATAGTGAAGGAAAATAGTCGAATGATTGAGAATTAGGCATTCATTAATCATTCGATCAAATCTACGCTTTGTTCGTTAAGTCGATAGTCTGGCCGTAGCTTCGCAAAACGATTTTATTAATCCAACATTAGGTGCGTTATATCGTTAGTAGTCCCGTTAGCATGTTTCTGACGCATGTTACGCACGCATGTATGCAACGCGGCACGTCGCGGTGTACATAGATGACATCTTGTAGCGACGCATCCCCAGCTGAATTTAGGAGAATTAATTCCTTTCAAACGAACGGTTACACGCACATGTTCAATCGACGGTGCAACTATCAATTGCGTAGAACCAGATGAGAGAGGTGCGTACAGGTGCGCCGCTCTTCTCTTCGAGTATGGCCTTAAAGAAACCTTTTCAGCAAGCGGATACTCGTGAGTAACACGGTGCCTGGTATATGATAATACACTGTTATAATACATTGTTAATATCGCGCGGCCACGGCACCGCTTGGTCAATATTTAGTGAAAAGCCGCCAGAAGCATGTACATACGGTTTTTCTTAGAAAAGATACGCTAGAAAATTATCGGCATCCTCATCGTTGTCATCCTCAGCAGCATCCTCATCCTCACTATTTTTATTATCGTTTAGTATTATTTCGTCGGTGGAGAGAGAAAGAAGAAAGAGAGGTAAAAAGAGAGAGATAAAAGGAGGCGACCACTAGACCATTCGGTATTCTAGTTATTATTGTTACACTTGTTACTATCACTAGTATGTGATTATACTAGTTCTACTATTAATAATTAATAATTATAGCCATCGCTCGGCGCGGGCAGAAATCAGAAGCGTCGAGTTCTTGCTAGTTTCGAGGGGAACTTGGTCAACAGAGTCTTTTAATAGTTGGAGACTTATTTTGATTATCAAAAATACGAATCGAGAATAGAGAATGAAGTTAAGAAGTGGGATCGCCTGAAACAGTAGAACCTTGTCATCAACCGTCCCAAACATTTCTATTGTAGGTATATTACAGAAATTGCTATCTTCCTTAGGTCCGATTGTACCAAGGTTACTTTAATTTTAAGTGAGGCTTAAAACTCTCTTTGTTCCTGTCTCTTTTCTGTTTTAAAACGAGGTAGAGAGAATTTCGCTTAAAATCGAAGTAATGTTGATGCAACCGGGCCTTAGGCTCATTCTTTTTAGTTGAATATCTTGCATTGTTTATCTTTCCTCTTTTTCTCTACATTGAAGAAAAAAAGAGAAAAGTTGAATCATGCCAAAAGTTCAACTAACAGGAATCTCTTGTATTTATTTTTGCGTCGCTCATATAACAATTACCTAATACCGATTTTATTCTTGCCATAATTAGATTCAATAGGCTTTTGACTTTTACCAATTACCTCATGGTTCTTTGGGACCCTGTGATTTTTATACTTCCTTATAAATGCATTATTGTAATACGGATCAGTACTTAATTTAGCGTACGCGATCTCTGATACCGAATCACTTTTGTATCACGTAAGGGTGACAGGGTATAAGTTCGCTTTATAAAAAAAAACAGAGAAAAACACACGGGTTTTTTGTGACGATAAATAAAAAATGATTTCGCACAGATTTGGAAGTTCCCCTCGCATGGAATATTCCTCGCGGCCTTTAGTTACTTAGACCGGATAAAAAAACATCGGACTAGTCTTTAGATGCTAGTCTCTACGCTGTTGATTTGTTAAAAAGGAAATAAATGTTTATTTCTTAAAACACTATTACATTTGATATTTTTATTTCACATATAATCTCTTACCTCTTTATCTCCCAATTTCTTAAAGATCATTCTCACCTTAAAGATCACATATAATAATAACACTTGATTTTTAAGAAGATCGATATTATTTTTAAACTGTTATCGTCCTTTCTTACTAACATCTTCCTTCTTAAAAAGAAAAATAAGAATTATAAATATTTCTGTAATTATATGCTTCCTCGAAAGTTCCTCAAATTATTTCCAAGCAAGAATATTTCCATGAACTTCGAATATTTCTAATATCACGATCATCTGAAAATAACATCTTAAGTCGTCTTTACTACACAGAACAATTATGAACCAGGCAATAAAGTAATTATCGTTAGTTGATGAATGAATTGCATCTTCAATCTTCTGACGATCGCTCTACGAAATCGAAGCAGAACAGTCTTCGTGATCACACGAGGCAGATCGAGTAAGTGATTTTCGTGCAATAAAATCGATTACGGAATAAACATGCCTGGGGGTGTTGTATTTCTGGTCTGTATCCCCACTTTGAGCTACGAGCATCAACTTGTATTCGGTGTGCCGGTAAAACGCTCGAAGAAGATCGAAAAGAGCAAAAATAAAATCATAGGGCCGAAGGTAGACCTTCGTTTAAAGGAAACAAAAAGTCGTGCGCAATTACTCACGCTCGATGATGATGGCGATAATGAAGACGACGACGTCGGTATTGATGTTGGTATTGAAGGCAGAAAATATCCTCGCGGATATCCCACGCGGTCGAAATCACCGGTCTTCGTGTCGATGGAAACGGTAAAGTATAATAAAAAACATTACAAGAAAATAAAACATAGAATACGAAGTTATAAAAGATAATATTAATTATCAAAATTAAATGAAAAAATGAATTGTACTTATTAAGTAGATATATATCTATAATTATAATTATAGATTTCACATTTCTTTTTAATTCTTTGATTTTGACTCTTCAACTTTAAGATAACTTTATATTTTAAGAGTTTAACTCGCTTTCAAAGAATGAGAATTTTCTTTGTAAATAGCTCTACGATTTAATTATATTCAATACTCTAAATTTTATTAATTATATCCACTCTTATTAACTTATGAGGTTTGCTTTTACAGGTGTTGGAAGAGCTCCTTAAAAAGCTAAGAGTAGAACATGTTGTATGGTGCAAGGACAAGGAAGACATGTATTATGAGGTACGGCCAAAGTTGCGGATACATTTCCATCTATATGTATATGCGAGAAATTAATTTATTCGGACATTATGCATAATGCTCGGTCAAAATAGGCAGGCATTATGCATATTGACCAACCATTATGCATGATGTTCGAATTAATCATATTTCTCGTAACATATATATATTTCCAAATGATGAATGCAAACAAAGCTTTCTGGTGGAAGGTGATATTTCCAGTACCCGCCGGTGAACCCTGCGAAAATTGTATACATTGCCTCACCGAGTTGGGTATTGGTGTTAAAATGAACTCAATAGTCAGGTGATTTTACGCTAAACTAAAGAAATCGCACAAGTTTCAGTACGTTCGAAATTATGACTTTGGTCATTGATTTTTTTATTTTTAGCGTAATCCCGACGCAATGTACGTACAGCGGTGTGAACGGTACAAAATCGTTGACTGTCAAGGACGACGTTGCTCGCAGGTTTTTTAAATTGATTTTTGCTGAGATTAGCGTAAATGAAAATATGTTCATGTACTTTCTGTTCAGACGGAAAGAATCAGAAGACCGTAAAAACGCTTGGGACGATTTCGTAGGCTCTATTAGATCGAAATTGACAGTGAAACAGGTCGTCGATGGCGTTCGCAGTGGTGGTGATCTTACCTTCGATTACATGTGTCTTGTATTAACTGCGGAGTAAGAAATCACAAACTTTTATTATCTTTATATATATATATATATATATATATATATATATATATATCTAAATAATTAAGGCAGATTTCCGGTAAGTTCGACGACCATAAGAGAGTAGTCCTCTAATATTATCAAAAAATTCTTATTATTTATTTGGCAATTTATATTTATAGTTATTAATGCTACCAGGAGACCTTATGTAAAGAAGGCATTGTAGAAGATTAAATATAAACTTAATCTTACATTGCCGCAATATTTAAGTTGTATTAATAATAATCAGTTATGTGAAAACTACAATCTTACAGCTGTCTTGCTGCACTTGGTCTCATCGAGAACAGTGCAACTAATGTCGTTGCAGCTATGCTAGTTTCTCCTCTCATGGTAAAACCTTTTAATGCAACTTTGTTAGTCATTAAACATTGTTTACACGTCACTTAACACTTTTGATCATCGTCTCATTGATCAAAGGGACCTGTGATGTCTCTAACTTTCGGGACGATCATAGCCGATAGAAAGCTGCAACTGGTCGGTCTGAAAAGCTTGATGCTCGGTATCTTCGTATCAATACTATTTGGCTTCATATTTGGCCTTCTCCTCGGTACAACTGAAATGCCTTGGGGCTATGGCGACTGGCCAACCGACGAAATGAAGGGCAGGTGGATATCACTAAGAGACTGATCAAACAATGTTAATAACGCAATAGATTGCATACGGCTTTCAATTATATACATTTCAAATATATAGTTAGAAATTTTATCTCAAAATGATAATTTCTTTCTATAGAGGCAACTATAGATCGCTTTGGATGGGTGTTCTTTGGGCTCTTCCATCTGGCACAGGTGTCGCGGTCGCTTTACTGCAAGGTAGTAATGGACCGTTAATTGGTGTCGCCATATCAGCTTCGTTACTACCGCCAGTCGTCAATTGCGTAAGAGAACAATAGCATATATCATATAAAAGTAAAGTGCTATGCAATAATAATTAGACATGTATTGTTAAAGATGTTTCTCTTTCTCCCATTGTTGGGTAACTGTCAATGATTAATGTAATAATGTAATATTTTTAATGTTATATTGATCAAACTAAAAATTCATTTTTATTTTTCGCAGGGCTTATTTTGGGCTCTGGGATGCATATGGCTCATATATCGACCAATAAAAATGCCCCATATTAAAGGCGAATCTTACATAAACTTTAATAGCTCCTATACGTATATCTACAGCGATTACTTGCCCGTAGAATTCTTCTGTAACGGCATTATCAGCGCGTGTCTAACGTTTATCAATGTAATGTGCATCTTTATTACGGCGATAATAGTCTTGAAGGTAATTAAAGTTAGCACGCTACATAGCTCGTTAATGGTCGAGAACAATCGCAAATTGCGGCTGTAATTTGCATCTCGTATTATTACATCACCGACACAACATATACTGACGTCGTTAATTACGACTTTGCCATAGAGTTAAGCAAATTACATCGCGATACGACAAACGCACCGATTTTATATAATACATATAATCCACTTTTATACGTTTTTTGTTTTCGCCGTAATCATTCGCAACCGCAGATTAAAGAAGTGGCCGCACCGTATACGTCAACACCGGAACTGCGTCGATTCTGGGAACATGACATTCGGCTGGTTCGCGATAAGAATATCTCTAGAGATAACAGTTCTTTGAATTCAAGGTAAAAGGAGTTATACTTTAGCTTACTTTATCTATGTGATATCATAGGTAATAATGTAAAAATATTCATGTTGTAAACATGACCCTAAAAATACGACCCCTTAATATTCTGATTTGAATTAGTTTCTACGATGGATTGAGTAAAACTAAACAACGAGCATTGGAACGTACATTAAACGAAGCAGTCAAAGAAGCGATAAATGATGAAACTTTCAGAAAAGTACAAAGACTCAGTTATGGGCATGGACCGGAAGAGGTATTTCCTGAATATCATATAAATCTAAATATGTAATAATATTTATGTTGTAATAATATTTATAATAATTTATATATGTATAACAATAACTAAATTATTACTATATTTTTAATTACTTCTTTTAATACAAAAAAAAAATATTGTAGATTAGTCCTCGGCTTGGTCTTCCTGCTCGCGGAACTGGGGGTAGAGGTAACATAAAAGACAGTGAAAACACTGAAGAAATAACAGATGGAAATCTACAGTCACACAAAGGCTTGAATTCTGGCAATACAAGCGAAGACTTGATCGCATTGGATCGTTTAATAACATATCTTTTGAGTCAACCAAACAACCCCACTGGCGGCAATTTGGATTCATGGAGACGCTCGCATCGAGCTAGTTCACGAGGGTATAGACAATTACGTGGCACTGCCGCTGATACCGACGCGGAAACCGGTGGTGTTGGCACAACGACTCTTTGAGCATAAATTGACATTTAAAGAAAAGCTAGCATCGCATATAAAATAACAATACGATAGCTAGTTTCAAGTTAAATGTCACAAGCATGAAATAAAACTGTAATGAGGACAAGGCACAAACAGAAATGTTAATTTTGCTAAAGATATGATAGATTATTAATATCTGCATTTATAATATCACAATTTACACAACGTAGCGAATATAAGAATTTTAAATAGAGATCTATAAATCACCTTAATCATCAGATGGTTCAGTGCCAAAGTATCTATCGCCAAAATTACCAATACCGGGCAATACATAAAACTTCTCATTTATCTCGGGATCCAACGCGGAAGTGACAATCTTCACTCGCGGAAAGGCGTAAGCAATCGAATGTACGCCAGATTCGGCCATCAACAATGACGCCAACAGTACATTTTCCTCAGCAACGTCGTGATCCAGAAGTACTCTAATCGCCATAATAGCAGCAGCACCAGTCGCAACAGTGGCATCCATCAATATTACTCTATAATCTTTGATGTCCTTTGGTAATCGGAGATAATATAACTAGATACAAGAAATTAAATGAATCATCGGTCATCGATCAAGGATAGATTTGCGAAAGAAAAATGTTCGAGTGCTTACTTCAGGCTCGCCAGTTTGCTGATTAGTTTGGATGAGAATTTTTCCTATGCGTATGTCTTTGCACACATCTCGAACAGCCTGCTCCATAGTCTCACCGGCGCGTAATATCGATACACCGCATATTTTGTCCGTCGCACCTCGTTTGCCGCTATATAATACTCCTTGCGGTGTTTCGACAGTTACATCCTTCATACAAAAATAATATATTATAACATGTGTCAAAAATTAGGAGCTTTCAATTCTTATAAAAATTACAATAAAATTAATTTAAAAATTCTGGCCTCTTTTATTTAGAGTTGTGATAAAATAAAATAACCAATATACAAATTGAATAAAAAAACAAATATTGATATTGAACATAAGAGAAGAATTCATATTGAACATTTATAATGTTTATGTACGTTTGTATTTACCTCAAAAGGCAGCAAAGACAACGCATATTCGATGACTAGACGAATCAAGCGTTTAGAATAAAAAATAAATTCATCTCTATAGGTCTCCTTGTTTCGTATAAACGTATGAAGACCTTTTATCTGCGGCGTGTCTGGAAGTAAGTACAAAGATGAAGGCAATGGCTGACCGATGTATGAATGCGCCAGTTTTTCCCTCAATTTAAAACCTCTCTGAAAGTCGCACAGAGATTATTAGCATTGATAATAATTTTACGTTATAATGTAAAATAAAAGCTAGCAATTTACCAATTGAAGTTGAGTATGAACATGCTGTACAATTAGCTCTATTGCCACTTCGTTTTCTCCTCCGCGCGGCACAATAATATCCGCATGGACCATAAGAGGTGCTATATAATAATAAAAAGCCGGCTGCACATGTTTACTATACTGCTTTAATACACCCTCCAGATCTCTGCCTCTTTGCGAAATATCCCTTCGTAAACGCCTGGCCAGTCTGACATCCGCATCAGTATCGACGAAAACTTTCATATCGCACAGCTTGATGAAACGTTTATCTATTTACTCTCTTTCGATATATTTTCCCAATCTTTAAATTAATTTATCTTTTTACCGATTTACCTTCAAGACGTCGACATTGTAAAAAGTAAGTATTCCCTCGAAGATAATGACGTTGGCACCATACATGGTTTTCTTTCGAACAAAGAAGAAAAAAAATTGTATAAGTTGCGATGATTTCTTGCATATTAAATAAAAATCACAATCAAGTCAACTTACCGTTCTACTTTCTCTACGATGTGTTACAAAATTATAAATAGGAACTTCTACCATGCGTCCTTCCTTTAAACGCTGCAACGTAGTTTTGAGAAGTTCAAAATCGAATGCATCAGGATGATCAAAATTGTACTCGTTGTGTGCAGCCATCTCGTGCTGCTTCTCATTTAATACCTATAAGATAAATATATAAGACATAAATAAAAATATAAGATAAATATTTAGTAGTATCTACAATATTACTGAATTGTTTTCCATCATGCTAATGACAAATTTGTACAAGATATTTTTAATAAATACTGTATTTATTAGAATATTTAACGCACTTTATAAAAAGAATCCATACTAAGGAGAGTCACCCATGGTACATCTAGAGATTCTATGATTTTAGTT
>Ga0157364_1002236_pt1 | contig 17763 bp, 12 predicted proteins | sample AttsexASBM2_FD_111476 | JGI IMG/M metagenome (GOLD analysis project Ga0157364, IMG submission 111476) | Fungus gardens microbial communities from leaf cutter ant in Ribeirão Preto, State of São Paulo, Brazil - Atta sexdens ASBM2 | ecosystem: Host-associated > Fungi > Mycelium > Unclassified ... | reverse complement strand
TGAAGACTTTGTTCGGAGTTCAGGCTTCATTTCAGATGCATTTAACTTTATGATGTTTGTATAATTTTCCCTGTATTAATATTAATATCAACATAAAAATTAAAACTTTTAGCGTTTATATCAATATCAGTAATATAGTAAAATTTAAAATCACGTTAATATCAAACCAACATAAGAATATAATATTTACATATAAATAACACCGCATAATATAAATTCATATCCATACTTTTTAGAGCAAATGTAATTATTTTAATAATCTTATAAATCTTTCAGATCTATATTCTTAGATACTTCAGCAAAATCGTTTTCGTATGATGTATCAATGACAAAAGGGAGAATTTATATTAATCAACTTTTAAAATTGAGTTAATTTATACCAGCAAAGTTATACAATCGGGAAGAATAGAACAAATTGGAACTATGAACTCAAGTTTGAGAGAGCGCAGCTGCGTTCCACACGAGATATCCAATCGTCCCCGTATGACTTTTATAATGAGTCCTCAGGCTGTTGCATGAATAAGGCATTAGGAATAAATTCGCCGTAAAGACCGGCGGATTATATTGCTCTGGATATTGTGTTCGGGATATTTTAGCTGATCCACCGACCGCGTAATTTGAGCAGATTCACGAGGCCCGATCGATCTTTTACCATCACTGCATCGTTCACGTGGCTTTCTCCACAAAGAACAAGCAGTCTGCTTATATACGTACGGTCAAGTGTAATCGCGTTTACGACGTCGGTCGGATTTTGTACGCGGAATCAGGCGGTAAATATTTGAAACGACCCGTCATTAGGCATTAGCCGAGCCCAGCCGGCTGACCACTCTTAAGCTTCCGGCCTCAAGAAGGAAATCCCGAGCTCGGAACGACCGGTATTTGTGCATCTAGTAGGACATGGATACGCGCGCACGAACACTAAGGTCTGCCAGGTCATTTCAGGGGTCACGGAAAAAAACAAACGGTGAATACAACAAAATCCGCTACGAGAATTGTCGTCGCTAAAGCCACGGATCTCGGCATTAAGAGACCAGCGTCATCGTGATCAATGTCGATGCGACGAATTTCCACTAAACTGTTCAGTACAAGGCTGCATATAAGCAGCTCCTAAAGGATAAAAGTCGTCTAATTTATGAATTTAGACTATATAATTATAATTATAATTATAATTATACAGACTCAAATTAATAAATTAAACGACTCCTATCTTTTAAATGCTGTCATTGTGATATCTAATAATTAATTCTAAGATCTAAGTTAAATTGTCTGCATATATAAATGCTTTTTAAAATATTAAGTTTAAATTAAACATTACATTATCATATGATGTAAAATTAAGATTATAATTTTATAATATTTATCCAACTATATTTCTACAGATTAATGCCTATCTACTATCTAATTGGCAATATATATCTTTTACAGTGTTTAAATGTTTCTTAAAGCTTGAAACACTACTCTCATTTATTTCTTTCGAAGAATTTCGAAGAAATAAATGAGAAGAAATAAAAATTTATATATATTATCTTCAGCGAACTTTATTATTTTTTAACAACATATTGTATTTTAACTCTAAATTATTCCAATATCTTATTACTATATATAGTTTACAAAAATAAAATAAGATTTCTCAAAGATCGTCGAGAAACTCCGTGTGTCGTCGGCAATAGACGCGCATTAGATCTTACTGCGATCGGAAGTGACAATAACCAATTGTACAGCCGCAAAGAAAGCAGCAGGTTCCAGGTCGAGGAATCCCATGATGTTTCGCGAGAGGAAAGTTTGATTCGTTTTTCCGGAGCGGGTGCGAGCGCAAGAGGACACCTACGTCACCGACGTATTTTACGCAAAGTTTCCGGGCAACGGCAACAACTTCTATTATCTCGGAATTCCTCGTATCGAAAGTCGAGAAAAGAAGAATGAGGATCGCGCGGAGCGGAGGAGGTTCAGGCTCTGGAATATACTGGGGGAAGACAGCGGTCGAGAGAGAGAGAGAAAGGCGAGGTCGAGGGTTAGACAGTTCTTGCACTGTCAATAACACTCCCCCGGGGCGTGATAGATTGGCCCACCCTCGCCATCCGGCCACCATTTATCTACTTTTTGTCCCACACACTTTCGTCTCGTGGCCACCGTTGCCATTGGCGGCGATACCGAGAGTGTTTACTGCCGCGGAGACTAGATGGGAAAGACTACCGATGAAACAACCTGCATTTCTTCTTCAAATGTCCCTCCATCAAACGCTCGCTGGGGAATCGACAGTTTTGGCCTAGTTGAGCCAGAAAGAGATCTAATTAACGAATTCAAATTAATTAGCGCGACCGTCCTGCATTATTTGGCTTCAATCCAGAATTAATTGATTGAAACTTTGCACTTCTAACTAAACTTTAATTTTCATGACTTATTGAATTCATTTTCTTTTTAAAAATATTATTACACAATAGTCAACAAAAAAAATGCGCTTTATAACTTCATAATATTTCATATAAATTTTGCATAAGCCATGTAAAGCATTATAAAATTCTATGCCTTTGTAAAAGTTTATTCATTTTCGTTTAACAATATAATATTTTCAAATATTAAAACTGAAAACTTGACTAAAAACTTGAAGCACATAATAGAATTAATGTTATAATTGCAACACATTAAAATACGTATATTATAAATATATAAAATATTTTTTCAATTAATAATTTAATTTATTAACGTATTTTGCATTATGCAATAATATTAATTTCTTAACTTCTGAATTTTAATTTTTTGAATATACAAAATTATATTCTAATGAAAGAATTTTTTTTCTTCAGAATCTTTCTTGCAGAAGTTTACAAAAAAATTAAAGACTTCGACTAAGTTGGGCAAGAAAAAGATTTAATTATCCAATCTGAATTAATTAACACGATCGTCTTACTGTTTCAATCCAGCCAAAGATGATTCAATACCAACATTTTGATATTGTATTTAAAAGTTGGAGGTAATAATCAATCGAGGTAATTGCAGCAGTGTGACAGATGACACGTGAAAATATCAAATGCCATATTTATCTATTTTCAGGAATATTTTCCTATTCAATTCTCGTCATGCATAGTTATTTATTTTATCCCGCAAATCGATCAAATGACAATCAAATCACAACAAAGAACGTGCACCGAAATTAAGATTCGATAGTTCTGGAGATATTGAGATCAATTTCGCGGCATGGCCGCAGCAATTCGATCCCATTCGCGTGTCCCATACATTGTAAGGGGATAGCTGTGAGATAACTTTGCCGACTTCGATCCTCTTCCCGATAAGAAAAACGAAAGAGATCTCTGAAAAGCCTGAAATTCATTGGCGAATAGTTACAGGATACCCGACATTCCCGACGTCGGCGCGGTCGAATCGAGAAAAGGGGAACTGGAGGTGGGAGAGGAAGAAGGACGCCGATTGAAAAAGTTTGCGGGCCCTGTCCCTTTCACGCGCTCTCTGTACCTCTCTCCCACGAGGCCGGAGAGTTCGCACAAGACAGATAGATATTCCTCGAAATATCGAAAGCCATAGACTGTAAAGCAGAGAATTCCGATAATTCAAAAGTAAGATGTTCATCTCGAGAAGAAATCGAATTAGAGCCTACGCTTGTAGGGGTCCGTCTGACCTCCGCAATTATATTTAATTAAAGAAGACTAACCGGTTTGTCTCGACGTATCGATTTCTTCATGGCTCTCACCCTTTTCAAAAATCTCCCCTATCTTCCTGCGCATGTCATCTTGATATTCTTGCGGTATTTTAAGCCCTACTCAGATTATACTTCGCGTCGGATTAATAAAATTTAACGAGCTGAGCTCCGCGAAAACATCTCTCTTGCCCAATTACGATATTTTCCTTAAAATGCACCTTCATCTTTCACTTTCTGCCTGTCTCTCTTAAGCAGAGCTTTGTTTAATTATGGTGAAAAATAATGTTCGTAACAAATAATGCTGATAAGTATGTTGAACGTATTGTTATCATCATTACTATTTAATATCTAAATTAAGCATATACTTATATAATTTTCACTCTTTTAACACTTAGTATCAGTTTGTTACAATTATTTTGATATGATTGCACATTATTGATCTTCTAAAAGTAAGTAGCAAAATATGTAAAAAGATCAGATTTATTTGCTTAATCTATAGCTTTTCGCTCTATATCAAAATGCAGTTTTTATACGGGAAAATATTGATTTCTAGAATTTGAAAATAAATGTGGCAAACGCGACATGCGTTCAAGCATATGATAAAAGTAGCACACGTTCACGGATGATCAGGATGATTACTTTCCCAACGAAATAGTGCGAATCGACGAGAGGAGAAACGGTAGAATTCATAGACGGTGGAAATGGTAGGTCGTCGGTGGAACGCCAAGTTGATAATTGGAAATTCATGAGATTCCCAAACTAAGTTGTTCTAATCTGTTTCATCCCTGCACGACCATCTGACCTCACTGCGTGGCCGCAAACTGTGAAAGATTAGGAAACGTCGCGCTTCCAACATCCTCCATTCCTATATGTACACGTATATATTCATTCGTCCTAAGAGAGAATTGCTTAGTAAAACCAAAGCTATCAGCTAAATTATAATATTATACTGTAATTATATATTATACTGTAATTGCAAAATATTATCTCGTAATAAATGGAAAAGCATTAACTAAATACGAACAATTTATTACAATTCTCAACAAGAATAAAAAATTAAGATTCCTTCAATTCAAAATACAACAAAATATACAAAATCAAGGTAATAGAAATCTGCGCTGTACTTCGTGCGCTAACAATTGATATAAATTATTACAATTATTATTATTCTATTCCTTATTCTAAATCCGTAAATAAATTTGACAGTTTCATTTAATATAAAAGACTAACCCAGATATCACAGTTGCATATTCATACTATTATAGAAGTTGAAATATTTCATTACTGCATAACATGCGATTCTGTTTTAAAATGAAAATATTATTAAATCAATTATATTCTTAGTATTATAATCATATTATCAGTGTAAAAAAACGTTCTAGGACACATGTGAATAAAATGCAATAAAATGCAAAATCAAATATTTATTAGATAACCTAAATAAAAAATATATTAGTTAATATTTATCAAGAAATATCAATATGCAGTTATACTTGTTGAATATTACAATAATATTCTACATCTTGAAAATAAAATCTACGTTAAAATCAATTAAAATACATCGAATGCATTACAATTTATGTCGATATGACATAAATTCCACATAAAATATTTATAATATTTTCAGAGAATATATAATAATTCTAAAGTATAATATCGACGCAATTAACCTCTCGTATCGAGCTAATTCGTTTTTGAGGTACAAACGAATGACGCAGCTCGAAGTTCAGTTCTTTCGTAAAGACCTTCGACCTCGTCGAAGTTAAGAACTCGGAGTCAACGGTAATCTCGGGAGGATAATGGGTGGTCCGGGAGTGTATTGTGCGCGTCTTAGGCGATTCGCAAACGAGAACAATGGTTCGAGCGTAGGTTAATGACCAATCTCGAGAAGGCGGGCAAAATTTCGACGTTAGGTGCGAATCGAGCCGACTTCGAGGAGAACTTCCATTGGCTAACAAGAAGTCGTCTCAAAAGCACTCGAGACTTTCAAAATTAAGTTTTTATTGAGATTATTATATCATTCAAAGAATTTTCTTTGAAATACTTTCATTGTTATATATATATATACAGGCATTGTTATATATTTTGAATTATATGTACATTGTGTAATAATAATTTTTTTAACTTTTATTATCACGATTATTACTTTTGTATTTATTATCATGACGCACACAATTTTTTATTGATATCTTTATTGATAACAATTTAGACATATGATTTTCATAAACTGGAAAGTAACGCACCAAAATAACATGTTCACAAATTTCTTTATCCGTATCTTTTTTTATACTAAGAAATTTGCAGTCTAAAATTTTCAAAGAATATTAAGAAACTGAGGAATATTAAAAACGTTTTAAACTTTGAATACTTTCATCAGGTTACTACATAAGAAACGGCCTTAATCACGAAGCAGATGTGTGCCAAAATTAACTTCCGACTTAAATTAGATGATTAGACTTTCCTCGGGAAGATCTTACTCCACAAGTCGACCGAGTCGAAGACTTAATTAAGATCTTTAAAGGACTCGGGCGAAGACCATCTCCCGATCAAGCGCGGTCGGATTGCGCGCGGTAATCGCAGCATCTAGAACGATAGAATAGTGTGATCGGCTCTCGTAGAGGACTCCTGGCCAAAAGAGATAGCAGCGGTGCAATTAAGCGTTTAATCTGAGAAGTTCTTGGCCAGATCGGGACCAAGAGACGCCACATTCGGACGCAATTACAGCGAAGGTTATCGTCGCGGAGCTTCGACAGCGAGATTCGTGGGGCAAGAACTCTGAGGCCAGGAAAGAGGGCCTTCGTCCAGCCAGCAACTGGATCCTTGGGATTCCCTTTCCATTGTGTGCGGAAACTTCGGAAATGAAACTGGACAGCGACTAAGGCTAAGGATTTAATCGAAGTACACCGGACACGGGACGACCTAATTTTCTGACGACCGTGAGAGATCCGTAACGCACTCAAGGAGCGGTTGGCGTTTCATGGACCACCACTATCCACTATCTCGCACGATGTTCGGTAGCAGGAACGCTCACGAAACTTTCGAAAGCACGGTTGCAATCACCGGCTTTTACTAAGTTGTGGACCAGAGAAGAGCATTTTGGATTTGGTGCAAGGAGCTCGTTAAAGAGTCGCTAAGACTCATTTTAAGCTGCCCGCGAAGAAACTTTTAATCTGCACGAGTGTTTCAGCTATGAAGAAATCCCGTGAAGACTCTGTTTGCGACTTGATTACGAGATTAATTGAGATTGAATTAAAGTAACACTAGTTAAAGTTAATTAAAGTAAATTTTTATTCTAATTGTTAATCGTTAAAAATTAGCATTTATTTGCATTAGGATAATAAGGGTAATTTGGATAGGTATAAAAAGTTAAGGTCGCATAGTATATTCAATTAAATATATAAACTATTGCAATAGTATGTTTTGTATATTTGATTGAATACACTATACAAACTCAATTTTTATACAATTTGGAAATTTCTGTTAAACTATTCAAAAATATCTCGCTTTCATTCAACAAGACGACATTCAAAGAAGTTACACAAAATTATAATCTTAATTAATTCAATTTTATTTGTTCTTTTTTTAGATTTGCATAGTTTTCCCCGATAAACATATAATCTAATAATACGTAACAAATGATAAAATAATTAAACTCGCCAACTCTCGATTATATCACAGTTTCTATTGTTCGTAAGGACGCATTCACCGATGGAATCTTGTGTACATTATTGAACTTAAGAACATGGTCAATAAGAAAGCCATTTTCTGCTTTCGCGTACCTCGAGGTATTATCAAGGGCAAATCGTGTGCCCTTAGCTTCCGATTCTCCTTTGCTTTGGGACGACGCGCGGGAGGGAGGCGTACGAGCTACGAGGAAGCGAAAAGGAACGAAACGAAAACGTCACCCTCGACGCCCGCAATCGTCGTCTTATTGGTTCATCGGAATCACAGAATGCTCGGCCCGACCCGACCCGGCCCGGCCCGGCCCGGCCCGGCCCGGGATCGCGTGTTGCAATGTCGATTCTGAAGGGATGGAAGCGGGCCTCGGTGCCAGTCGGTGTTCCTGGGACGGGTTCGGGGTCCCTCCCAGGCCATTGGTTATTCATGAAGCCCCGCTTCGAAATTGAGAGACACAACGAAGCGTTACCAGGGATAGTCGAGCTATCGATTGTCTGGCAGTTACTTCAACGAATACGCCCATTTATCCGTTTTCCCCCGATTTCGCCCGCGACCAAAGTGAGATCGAGAAACGTCATTGACGTCTGATCGTTTATACGCTTCTCAAACGTGGAAAGAGAAAACGGATACGACTGTGAAACGATAGTCGTGAAATAAGGGCTCCTCACAGAATACTGGTGAATACTTGTTAGTCGAAATCCATTTATTTAAAAACAAAGAAAAAGAAAAAAATAATAAAATAAGATGCAGGTATAATAAAATAAAATAATAAGTTGGGAAAAGTTAAGTGTTGAGTTTGATGTAGTTTCACATTTTTATTTCTCAAATATAGACAATAATTATGATATGCTACGAGTATTACAATTTTGACTAATTGTAAATGGAAATCTATCTATATCTATGTTAAATATTGTTTTTCAACTCTAATATAAAAATCAAATAGATACTTTTTAAAATAGATACTCTTTAAAATAAAAATTTCCAATATATATCATAAAGAAGTCAATGTATGTGCTGATTCTCTTTTATGTAGTTTAAAGCGGAAATTCTAAAATTGCAAAATAGACAAATAAAAATGTAAATAACTGTTTTCTCTTTACATGATTCGTACAATTCTCCTATTAGAAGATTGCAGAACTAACGAATAATCTGATCGTGTATCGTTCTAAATGCGAGACTTCTAATGTGAGGGGGGAGTAATTTCCTGAATAATGCAAGTCTCTTCCTATGTATATATTCTTAGCTTTGCCGTTCCAGGTACACGGAATGGTAAAAAAAACTTACGGATCGCGTGGACTTTATGATAATAAAGAAATCAGGTTGAGGACGAGGAAGAAATTTTCGTAAAAAGATGCTATATGCATTTTTTAACAATAGCAGTTTGACGTTTTGCAAGATTTCTAACTTAGATTACAATATTCGTCGCAATAAAAATAATTAGCGCGAATAACTGTACTATTAGAAGTAATCTCATTGCCACCTGAACTTTGCTCTATATTAGCGGTTTATAAATAAGTTTACCGATTTCGCCAGTATAAGAACACTTACGTCAAGCAAAGCTAAAGGTCAAAAGTACTGGCGCAAAAGTACTGGCTGTTCGATCAAAATTTTAATGTTTGTAAGTATCAATAAATCTTGGAATATAAAAATCAAATATTTGTTGCAATGGACGCTTAAAATTAGATACGCGTTAATAATTTTATTTGATTAATTTATCTGTCTTGATTAACTGACTGTGATTGATTAACTGACTATGAGATTGTATTATATTGTATTACAACGTTTCTTATTTCACTTGACAATATTATGTAGAGTTTCGACTATAAATCTGAACACAAATACAATCTAAAAATATATCGATTAAATAATTTTCTTCATAACGGATTTTCTTCAACGAATTATGCGCAAGGTTTATAAAAATAAGTTATTGCTATGAACAATTTGATTAAATTATCGATAATATCAATCCTTGTAGAACATTGCAAGAGTATTCAGACAAAAATATTCAAATGTACAGCTATCAGCTAAATAAAAAAATAAAAAGATGCAAATAGCTGAGATAAAAATAATCTTTTTCATTAGTTATTATTTAATAATAATAATAATAATAATAATGACAACGTTTACTCCAATTCGAAGCGATCTCTACGTCAAATACGACGAAATACACTTTGAAACATGTCATGCCGGTGAATTATTTTCTGGTAGATCCCTACTTTCACAGAAATATCAATGTCACGGAATTACGACCGTCAGTGAGACCAATGTAAGGCGCATTCGTGTCCCGCGAAGTGAGCGACTAAGTGATTGCCATCAGTGGCGGCTTTCCCACAGGAGCGCGTTCTTATTCTACAATCCGGATGTGACATTTACTATCAATTTACGACGTCGCGGGCTGTTAAGCACCACCCGCGACATACATACATACATACATACACGTACATACATACATACATGTGTACATGTATCTTTATGTATAAACACATGTGTGCCTCGTAAAGATTGTGATTGCAACTATAACTCACCGTTTCAAAATCACATCTACTTTGATTCTTCTATTCAAAACACTATCCTTTAATCACTTCTTTAATAAAACGAGTAATTATCGAAAAATATTATACAGATCAAAATTTTTTCTAATATAACAGATATATATACATAAATAGATATTCAAAAGCGTAAAGTTTCTAAATTAATAATTATTATAAAAAGCAATATGTAACAAATGATGTTTGTATTTTTCTTCAATTTGTTATTAACAAAATAAAATATATATTGTGTATTCTCCAATTTTATAAACTATATTTTTAATAATTAAAATATTTTATCAAAATATATTGTAAGTGTATATTGTGTTAGTATAATTTCAACTGATGGAGGTAATAATACAGAATTATGGAAGCGGAAATATATTTGACTACAGGCTGTCTATAACTATTTAGGCGTAACAATAGATTTATGTGCTCGTTAGTAATGATTTTTACATAATTACATTATTTTTATTTCCCCTTCCCCCCTTCTCTCTTTCTCTCTCTCTCTTTCTGTATATATTAAGTTTGTACATTCAATCCATCAACGCAGTTTATCAAATGTCAAAAATTTATTTAACAAAATTTATCAAAATTAAAAAACATATTGACTCGTAAAATATGCTATTCGTATTTTATTATCTGTGACGACATTGTAAATATTGTATTTTTGAAAATAGTGAGTTAAAACATTTTGTTTATATACAAAATAATAGTTTCAAAATATTCATCGCAAAAACATAGATTTATTTTTAAATTTTCTCGATGTTGGATCAATGAAGTACAATTTTTGCGAATATATAAAAAATAGGTTTAAGTTGAAGTTTTATTTCATCAACTTCCTTTACTATATCTATTCATATTTCCGTAAATGTTTTTAATTAAAACAAACTTATTGATCCGTAATAATCCAGATTTGTAAAATTGATCTTACATTTGTAAAAAGTATGCATAAAATGTTTATATTATAAACGCTGAATGTTGTATTTCATTAATAATTCGCATTATTAATTGAAAATTAAATTTAATATAACAATTTGTGTAATATTAATATTGCATATTTTCGTAAATATGCAATTGAAAATCATCTACATCGAACACTCAAAAAATTAATGTAAAATCAGTGTCATCGATGTTATTTATGAAACAAGTTATAATGTTGATGTTTAATATATTATAATATTATAAGTGAATGCATATTATAATATTATTTAAAAGAGTGAGTGAATGAGAGAGAGAGAGAGAGAGAGAGAAAATATGCTACACATATCTCAATATTCAGATCCATTATCAGATGTAATTTCGATTACAATTTTAATTGCATTAAAACGCTAAGCACGCGTCCTGTAAGATTCATACAGAAACGATATTTCGCGTGATACATATAACTCAATTACAGATTCTCGATTAGGTAAATTGTACATAATTAAGTACGCGACGAGTGAACGCGTCGTCAGAGTTTCAACGAATTGCTCAGCAAACCGACGCGACGTCGAGCGCGCCGCTGCAACAGCCGGTTCTGTGTAAATGAGGACATTATTGCGATTAATAATTTTTCGGAATTAATTATCGCGCACCGGAGTTCGGGCGGCGCGCGCGTAACCGGCGGCGATGATTGATGGGAGCTCCATTATGAATCGCGCTGTGAAATTAATCGCTTCCTCCACCTCGTTTCCATCCCCCGTACACGCTAGCAGCTAGCACTCGCACCCGCCTGCCCGCTCCCTTGACCGCGCGACGGATTACGAATGGACCGATGATGAATACGCGATTTCCAGGTTCGCCCACGGGGCCTACCCATATCGCTGGCACGCACCTGCCTTCCGGTGCAGACGCAGTTTTTTCTGCACTCATTAAATATTCATTATAACTGCACCGCGTGCGGTTCGCCGCCGCAGTTTTTAGTCGAACGCCCTAATTCTCGCGCGTGGTATTATTCTCAAATTTCAACATATACGCGTTTTGACGTATCGCACGTTAGAATTTCCCCCTGGAGATTCACGTACGATATTCTTCAACTCTGAGCTACCCTCATTTATTTAACTAAATCAGAACTGGAATTATCCTCTTATTAGTATTTTAACTATTTGCTGCTTTATCATAATTCATATTAGATGTAGAAGGAGAAAATGTCGGAAAAATTTTTGTTGAATATAAATTAGTTCCAAATTAACGAAGTCGTGACCTAAAGGCGACGTCGGAAGCTCTAGGGCAATCTGTGTAGATGGAGGTGAAGGGGTGGTATGGCATTGCAACGCAAGGGGGTTGGTCGAGCTCATCCAAAAGCACCAGGAGATGCACAGGGCGGTTAGGCAATTTTACGCTCTCCCAGTTACAAAAACCATTTACGCTTAAATGCCCTCGCGTTCCCTTCCCTAAAGTCCCACAATCTCTCTCTCTCTCTCTCTCTCTCTCTCTCTCTCTCTCTCTCTCTCTTTCTCTCTCTCTCTTTTTCTCTCTCTTTTTTTATATATATATATATATATATATATATATATATATATCTCTTTCTCGTTGACCGTCGCATCGCCGTCACTCCCCCTCTCATCCCCTCAACGGAAATTTCGCCTCGGTTAGACGTGACACGACGGACAGGCAACCTCCGGGGGGTTCCGGTGTCCTGTAAACGTCCAGCCGAGGGGGTTGCATTGCCCACGAGTGTGTATCACAATCGAAAGGGGCGTCAATACCGAAACGAGATGTCAGTGATCCGTCGTGTTCTTTGCGCACGTCGGACTCGCGAAATTGGAAATGTCGACTGTACAATTTACAATCCGCTATGTGTCGCAGCGATTAACTCTCCAATAGACACGTAATTTTTGTTCGCATATTGAATGAATAGAACTGGGTGACACGTTTCGATTCTCCATAAAGTCGGTTAAAAAAGAGTTAATCAAGTATCACGCAATGAAATACAACAAATCGATCGAGAAAGTTTAGCAATTTACACAAGATAACTTTAATAATTTATTTCTACTTCGCAATTTCATTTTGTTTCACTCTATTAAAAATACTATCAAAATAAAATGATACGTATTAATTTTAAAAACTACGATTGTATAAAGAAACATATAAGTTATAATTGGAAAAAAATATTTCGATTTCACTAAGAAACACTCTGCAATGGAGGCAAAATCCCAGAAAAATTTTCTTGTAACGCACTCACGATTTTCTATTTACGCATGTTCAGAGATAAAGAACAGATGTTCGAGATGAAGAACAATTGCCCTTTTCAATATGCATCATGCAATTGCAGCGCAGCTATAAAGTTTCCACTGCCATTTTCTACCTTCAAGCTCCTCGCGAATTTCCATCGTGAACGGAAAGCGGACAAATTTCGATCTCGATCGTAGTACATGGCGTATATACGAGATTGCGAAAGACGCCATTTCGCGAGACAACTGCTGTACGCTCAAGCGCATTACAGATTGCGTCCTCGTTTTGGTACATCCTATCTTTCTCTTCCTCATCCCCCCTCTCACTCTCTCTCACTCTCTCTCTCTCGCGCGCGCGCATCCGCGCATTCACCACATCCTCGTCTCGCGCTCTCGGGATAATCCGACCGATTACGTTATGCTTAAATATTTATCGGGCTGCATTAGGGAAACATGAGCCCTCTCTATGCATGGGAGCGCAGCACGTGGGATAGCCATCCCTTTCGCACCCTCCACTTCTGCATCCGCCGCCCCCGTTCTAGCTCTTCGACTCTCTACGCTTCTCTATGTTACCTCTTTTAACCCTCTTCTTTCGGCCAGTCCTTCTCTTGCCCTCCCTCGGTCATTTCATCGCAGGAATCCATCCACTCCTGTTTTTTGCCCCCCCCCTCTCTCTCTCTCCCTCTCCCTCTCCCCCCTTTTTCCTCTTTCTCTCTCTCTCTCTCTCTCTCTCTCTCTCTCTCTCTCTCTCTATACCCTCTTTACCATCTTGCCACATTGCAACTTGGCTGATGCGCGTACATGTAGATCGCGGCACACCGCGAATCGAAAACTAAATTCTCGGCAACGAGCCCGCCGAGCATGGTCCCAATTACGCAGTGCACGCGGGATGAAATTGAACGACCGCGGCGTTTTTCGGCTTCTACGGCGATGATTCTACGGTGGATAGAAGGACAAAATAGGACAGGTAGAAAAAGGGAGAAAGAAAGAGAGAGAGAGAGAGAGAGAGAGAGAGATCTATTTATATATACAGGTATGACTCTCCTGAGGATAAACATGATAAAGTTCAAACAATGAATAGGCAACGTTATTACTCGTATCCGGCGTGTATAGAAACAAAGGGGACTCCTGAAAGTTCATGTGTGATGACTAGGATGTTAATTTTGGTGCCATAATAATTAAGTGCGTCTCTATGACAATGTAATTTTCCGAAATTTTGCATTTGTAAAAATAAATAATATAAAATGATTGAATGTTTCTTTCATTTTATGACATAACAATTTTATGACGTAACATTTTTTTAAATACAATATACAAAATACAATATACAAAATACAATTTAATACAAAATATTAACTTGTGCGTGCGTGCGTGTGTGTGTGTGTGTGTGTGTGTGTGTGTGTGTGTATGTGTGTGTGTGTGTGTGGGTGGGTGTGCAATTATTTAAATATAGAATTTATGCGAATAAATTACACCGATTCTAACAATGATTCCAACTTCTAATGATGTGAGTAATGAATCTTAATGATAAACTGTTGATATAATAAAAATGATGTATAAAAAACAAATTCTTTTTGTGGCATTAAATAGAAAAGGTAATTTGTCCTATAAATAAATCCGAGTAAATTTCAACAGATCATGATGCATAATTTGCTGTATCAATTTCACACTGATGTACGCTCCTACAAATTTTAAATCGATCAAACTCATGTTCGCGCATTATACAAATGTGGATGCAATTATCAGATGTGGCCGTAAATATCTTCACTACGGTGGAATGTAATGTGAAGATTATTCCTCGCGTCTAAAACGGTTTAAGGACGGGTAATATTTAATGGGTACGCTAAAGTCGAACCGGACGCAGATACGATCGCGTTATTCTAAGTGCGGTCGCGATAATTTTACGTGTAGGCGAGAATAGAAGCGGCAGGTCGGTAGAGAAAGGGTCGTAGTGGGTGGGAAGAAGGGTAAAGGGTGAGAGCCACCCCTGACTTATCGTCCCTCGTAAAGGAGCATAGAGAACAGCGCGGCACAAATTCGGGACACAAAGCGCCGCCATTTCTCCCGGGGCCTTTCTTGCTGCGTTCTCTATTTCGCGCGCAAGGAAGGAGAGAGGAAACGTTAACTATACAGAGGAGAATTCTCTTGTAGGCTCGAAAGGGGTGGTTGCAAAAGGTAGAGACAGGAAGATACAAGGAAGGGAGGAACAGGGAAAGAAAAAAAAAATTAGGAAAACTGAAGGACACTAAAAAAATGGGGAAAAAAGAGTATTCTGATCAATTTCTGTCGATTTCCAAACATGGACTTTCACTTAGTAAGAAAAGTTTATCTCTTTTCATGACTTAAAAAAGTCAATGTTAAATACATTGTGACAGTTAAACCTTTAATTAAAACTCTATTAAAATAAAAATTGATTTAAAAAATTTATTTTATTTTCAATTAAACGAAGAGAATATGTCGCCATTATCCCCGCGCACATTCTGCGACTAAATTTATTTGGTTAAAATCGTTTATGTTCGAGCGCTCACGAGTTATTGACGTCTCGACATCGAAACAACCTGCACGAATTCCGCCCAATTTCCCTTCTACTATCTGCGGTCGGGAGAAAGTGCGAAAGTTTTGAGACAACGTGTATACAACGAGAGCGAGAGAACAGGGAAAAATAGCGATGCGAGTGGAGAGCAAAAGAGGAAGGAAGGAAAAGGACAGAAAGGCGCGCTTTGACCATAGGTATTCATGAGCGCAGCCTGCCTGGTGGATTAGCATGTGAAAGAACGCTTTGCCCCGTTGCTTTCCACCCTGTGCATTCCCTCTCTCTGCAGCTCCTCTGCTTCTCTTTGCACAAGAACAGCCCTGCCGTCTCATATTTTTCGAGGGGGGCCACCATGACCGGGACCCCGTATATTCGACTGCCGGGAAATGCTCGAGCCAGCACGTTAATCGAATACCCTCCGAATCAACGTAGAGAGAAAATGCGCCGCGGAAGGAAAAGTTCGCGTACTTTGAAGCTTTCAATGTTCCTTTGCTTATCCATCGATGAAACCCGTTCGATATATCGAGTGAACAATTTTATTTCATAACTGACATAAAATGCTTTTTATATTTTAGTTATAGCTTTACATATAAATATATAATAAAATATTGAATACAAATATTATATCATTGTATATTATACAATAAAAAGTATAATTACTCTTTTCTTATGTATCCCTAATTGATGTGAATATAATTCTCTCATTTTATTAACTTTCTAAATTTATTAAAAGTTATTACGTAATCAGAATAGATAAATACGTTTTTCACGTCAGCTATTTATTAAAAAAAAAAAAAAACACGACTAAAGCTGCGAAGAAATGTCAACGATCGTATTCTCGACAATGGTTTTCGTGGAAATATGACTTTGTCCGTGGAAAGGCACTCGACGTTGACGACTAGGAGCTCCGACATCGGAGTTTTAATCACATTACTCGGTTACGACGAGCAAGCGTGTCACCAACGCTTTTGCTTCGATCTAATCGAATGAGAGGGGTCTTACGCCGGCATCAACCTCGTATTCGCAACCCCGTTTCTTCTTCCTCCTTCCTCCTGCTCGCATTACCGGCCGGATGTATAAATGCGAGCAGTGATATGTCTATGTCTTCCGCCTTACAAGCCCTCAAGCTCGACGGTGCGCGAATGCGTGCGTGTGCGTATGCGTGTGTGGAGGAAGGGGGTCCTTTGAGGATATTCATGAGGGGATTACCATGTGAAACGCCTAGTCGAAGCTCCTTCTCTTTTCGTCGCCTCGCGGCTGTCCTCCCGTCCCTCGTTTCTCTCTGATCCTTTCCTTGCATCATCGTCTTTTCTCTCGATTCTTCCTGGTCTTCGAAGAGTAACTCGTTCAGTTACCGGAATAACTCACGGCTTCTCGAGTCGTGAACCTCGAGTCTCGCGAACGAACGAACAAAAATGGCTGACTTTAGTAGCATGGTGGAATATGTCCATTTCACGTTTTTCAGAGGAGATATGAAACGAAGTCTTTTTATTACCTTTACGTCACAGAGAAGCAATTTAAATCGCTTATATAACCCACATTTTTCAGAATTCAGGAGAAAATTATGAATGCGTAAAAAGATCGAGTTTATAGGGAGAAGTTGGGAATTTCCCTTGGGCGATAATGGCGACGGCATGCTAATAAAGACGAAAAAAATATGATAAAATGAGAAAAGAACAAAAGTACGAAGGTGAATGAAGAATCTTTCGGGAATTTGAAACGGATTTCCAAAGAGTAGGGAGAATGATGGAGTAGTCCAGGTTGAAATAAATAACACTGAAGATTGACGGTAAATGAATTCAAATGCGGCGAGAAGATTTAATTCATGATAAATTTGCCAGTTGGGAATAAACAACGGCGCATTTGGTACCATTAAAATAAATTTATTTTACAAAATCTGCGACCTATAAATATATGTGTCAGTTCTGTTAGAATGACGTGCGTAGATCTCAATTAGAGATACAATTGTGACATTGTTCTTTTGACATATCCACATATAATGTTCTTTCATTTTAATGTTTTACTGTAACGTGAATTGATAAAACCGTTAAATAACAGAAACTATTAATATTATCGTTAAATAGAATCGTGATATTACATATTTTCATTATTTTATTAATAATGAAATAATAAATTAATATAAATTTAATCATTGATATAACTAATCTTTTTTTTTTCAATTAGTAAAATTTCTATTCTATATAATCAAGTTTTTAT
>Ga0157364_1002234_pt1 | contig 17765 bp, 6 predicted proteins | sample AttsexASBM2_FD_111476 | JGI IMG/M metagenome (GOLD analysis project Ga0157364, IMG submission 111476) | Fungus gardens microbial communities from leaf cutter ant in Ribeirão Preto, State of São Paulo, Brazil - Atta sexdens ASBM2 | ecosystem: Host-associated > Fungi > Mycelium > Unclassified ... | reverse complement strand
TCTCGTTGATTTTAAACAAAACGCGAGAGCAATGTGAAGGAAAGGGGACAAAGTAAAAAGTGAGGGAGCGAGTAAACACTCCACAAAAATTGTACTGTTGAAGTACAACTCTCAATTAATTATCTTTTGTCTTCGAATCCAAGTTTAGGCTCGGTAAACGATCTCGCCTTTTCCGCCTTTTAATATTCCACCTTTTTTATCATCTATATACTGAGTTGTTTTTTTTAAATATAGAAAATGAACTCCATCAGTGATTATACTATTTGCTAGTAAACATCATCGGATATCATTTAATCAATCATTTATCATGCTGCGTGGTAAAATTTTCATAGATGACTAAGCCAGGTTGAAAATATCATGATGTATTATAAAATTTATATAGGCTATTTTATATGTTTATTATTACTTGGTATTTATTCTAATTCAAAATAATAAAGAACTTAATTTCATTATTTTAAAATTATTGAAATTGTACTATTTTTTAATAAAATAAATTAAACTTATTTTATATTTTGTTATTGTGGAAATATTAATATTAGGTGTGGGAAAAAATTCGTGGCGTTTTTTTAATGCCATGAAAAAAACGCCACGAACTTTTTCCCACATCTAATATATCAGAAAGAATCACATAAAATTTTTCGAAGTATTATGTTATCCTATGATTATCACGATTTTCAAGATAAGTTCCAAAAGAAAGAGTCTCTTCATGTATAAAAAAGAACCGAAAAGATAAATATATTGTGAGCAAAATAAATTATCTGTCTTGCTAAAAGTAAGACTTCGAGTAGACATCTTTTCAAATTTTTTTATTGCTTCAGCTCAAAATCTTATAATTCTCTCTCAAATTCTCCTACATGGATTGAACACATAAAGAATTAGTTTTTAAAATTATTTTTTTATAACTATCTTTTTGAAAAAATTCCGAATTAATTTGTTTTGATGCGCTGCAGCTGTTTAATGCACTCGATCCTACTGACATTTTGAATTGACTCGTAAGGGCAGATTTATCGTAGTCCGCCCGTGCTTCGTTTGCATTATGCGAATGGCAGGATTTATTCTGCTCTCGAGACGAAGCCCGTTTTGGTCGTGCAGTACGAGAATACGCCGCTTGCGAACGCAACGGAAGGGGCATGCAAATTTATCAATTTAGCGCTCCGGTGCACTCAAACGCATTGCATCATTGCTCCGTAATCGCGGCGGAACTGGCGCGGTGGTTATCATTATGTATTATTCGTCGTCGTTGTGTTTAACCTTCATATTTCCCAAACGCGAGAAATGAATGAATTCAAAATTAGGTCAGTGAATAGCGTTTTGATATATTTTAAAAATAAGGGTGTAGATTTAATGGTATTAAGCTCACATCATATTAATGTCTATATCATTATCAACACAATGAGAATATAAGCATCGCATAGTATTAAATCCACATAATGTTGATGTAAACATTAATATAGATAAATTTAGTATGATAGTTTTGTATACTTATCACCATTTAAAACCCATAGTGTTAAATACATAGTATGTTGGTGTTTGTATCAACACTTACACGGTGAGAATCATATAAACCGCATATGGTGTTACATCTATATTTTTTAGAATGTGATTGTTCTGCTTTCCAAGTTATATAAAAATCGAATTTATATAGATTATCTACATAAAATGAGAAAGTTTCAATATTAATTATATATTTGTTGACAGTGTTTTTGTGAAAATTTTATTTATATTTCAGTACTAACAATAAGAATGAATCATTGAATATCTTCGAGTTTCTTACTCTCCCTTTTATCAGAAATTTGAAACGATATCCCGTGATCATTTGTCGTACATGTAAAAACATGGTCACTACGCGTTTGTCATAACACGACTTAACCTTGGCGAACACAGCACAAAATAAAATGACTCACGTTCTCACGAAGGTGATAAGTGCAACGAAGTTATCGTACAGCGGTTGCCCGGCACAGAGTAATTGAATGGATAAGCCGGACTCTTTTAATTCTTCGATGAATATATACTATAGAGTTCGAAATAACTCTGTCATACACGTATGGTTTTCTTATCACGTACAACCTTAGAAATATCGGCTCGTCGGAGTCTTACTTTAGAAGCCGCTGCTATCGACTTATTGTACTCCCCATACATACGATATCGAAGTTGATCGTCTTGTGTGAGAGATACACAATAGTTCGAAAAGGTATTCGAATGATTCCACTCAAATGTTGCTGCAGCATCTGAACTCACTCCGTGAAATGCCAGCCAGCTTTCCCTCGACAGCGCAAATGTCTTCAGGAAGAATCTTATTATTCCCTTCTCAGCGCGCATCGGTGTTCTAGAAGTTGCTCTTGATAAGAAATTTATTCATCTGGTGTCTTCTAAAAGACTCGAGTCAAATACAACTGTTGGACATATAACTTTCGATATTGGAAGAACTTTGTGAAAAAATTTTCAGATCTAGTGCTGCTGAATGAAATTATAATGTCAATCTCCACTTGAGAAACAATATAATCAAGCTGTAATCACTAGTATGTAATCAATTTTCTTCGCTGATGTCCAGTTTATTGAAATATGCTTGGTACAAATGATGAATAATTGCCGAGTATTATGAATAAATATTGTTACGTTGTAATAAACTTTAATAGATAACTTGTTTGTGGTTTATTGGATGTGAAAAATGTACACAATCTTAAAACTTATGGAATTAGCTTGAAATAATTTTTTTAATTTCACAATCATTAATTCTCGAGATAGGGCATTTCAAAGATTCAAGATATTATGGAATCCCAATTTACGTTAAAATATGAGTTTATTTATCAGATGTGTAATCGAATTTGAAAAGTAATATTCGCATTTTTATCAAAATTTTATAAAATGTATTTATATATATTTATGATTTTAGTTGTGTATGAATCTTCAAAATTTATTTTTGGAAGAGAAAAGTCGCTTTTTTTTTTTAAAGAAAATCAAAGCTGTTTTTTCAAAAATTTTCTCAAAAGTTTTATTTTTTTACGAATCAATTGAAATAAAATAAAACTAATGTGGGTCACCACAAGATGTTCGTGTTTTAAGATAAGTGTATTAAATCATATAAGATGTTTCGATCCTAAGAATTGGATCGTCTTCAGTGTAAAATAGAGTTACTTGTGTACTCCGATAATTAATTTTGAAATTAAAACTTTTGTCGACAAAAGCAACATTAAAATAATTCTGTAGAAACCAAACTTTATTTCAAGATTTATAACTTTACAAAATAAAATTTTTTAATGGCGCTTAATACGATAAGAAAAGCGTAAATCAAGAAGTGCATTGTACATACTAATATCGTTTTACATAAATTTTATTTAAGAATGATCAGAGATCAGAGATATTTCAAAATGATAACAAAATTATGAAAGATTATTCTAAATCGTATTTAAAAGTAAAACAAATTTTTTGACAGTTTATTAACGTTTTCAATTTTTAATTTATAACGATTAATCTTAGGTTTATAGCCCTTTTTCTTTTCGGTATTAACACATTTATAAAAATGACTCCGACATATCGTTAAGAGAAATTTCTGAAATATAAATGTATACGTATGTTTTATAAATTTCTAAAATAAAGATAATTTAATTAAAGAAAAAGGGAAAGAAAATAAACAATTCGTATTTGTCGACATTTGTATTACAAATGTTTCAGATAGTCCCAATGCTACTCTATCAAGAAGACATTTCGGACATCCTTGTTTCAAGTACTTCTTGGCGCGAACGTGAGTACGTCTACTATACTCAATCCCCCCTTACAAAACAAAATTTTTTTGGCTAAACAAAATGAGCGGAAAATCTTTTCTTGTGGATTTGGAAAGCGTATAAATAGCATATTATTATATATTATATTATATATTTATTATATATATTATATTATATATTTATTCATTAAGATTTGGTTAAGTGGGAAGGACTAGCTAGGCAGATGTAAGCTCGGGAGGACGAATTGACCTATGCTAGCCGAATCAGACAGCGACTAGAAACAACATCTAGAACGGAGAGCAGCGGACAACTAAAGCGGAGTAGAGCAGATGTAGCTATAGTCGGCCGTCTGTCTTGTAACCTTTGCCTCGCTTTTGCGTCACGCTCAGTCGCGATTCGGCTTTCTGCTGGCAAACATTCCTTTTCTCTTCTCGCTATTCGCCGCGTAACGGAAGCTACTTGCTGCTGCACCAAAAGTAACAGCATTCGCGTTACAGACATTAGTGACACTGAAATTTCGAAGTTGTTTAAAATAAAAAAAAATCGGAATGCCTGTCAAGATGTGGTTTCCACATTTTAACTTTTGAGACACAAACGCAACATAGAAATAATAACATGTACTTTATCGACAAGGGGTTGAAATAATTTCAAAAGTTTCGATCGTCCATTAATGCAATGCAATCATCTTGATTGAAATAATCATTAAATCGTGTGATGCGATTTCGTTTAAGCGCGCAAGCGTCGGTGCGAGTGAGCGAGTGTGTTGAGTCGCGGAAGCAGTCGTGAGACATAAGTTTGCGGCAACGCGCATGCGAAATCGCACGCGTGAGAAACGAACAACGCAGATGCATCCGAGCATAAACCGAGAAATTGAGTTTAAAGGGATGTTGAAGCGACGTCAATTATTATGAATTACAGTGCAATCAAAATTTCCGAACTGGCTTTACGGATTGCAAAATTTTTTTACAGAATTAAAATACACACTAGAAAGTCCAGGTATGTCGATTTCATAAGAAAATCGCACAAAAATAAAAAAAAATTCGTTTATTTTTTACTCGTATAACTGTCACCTAAAGTTATTAACATAAAAACTTTATAGTTCGTACACTGAGAAAAAAAGTTTTTGTTTCCAAAATATTAATTGATTCAATTAAATGCAGCGGTTACGAGTTGTCAAGCCAATATTTGTTAATTTAAATAAATAACATGTTGACATGTCTCATGTATAATATTGTATTTAATTTATTGTAAATAAATACTTGAACTAAATAATCATTATGAGTTATAAAAGTATTCAGTCAAGTTAATAATTTTTTTTCTCATTGTATGAATAGTATAAATATTCAGTGGATAAGATTACTTGAACGAACAATACTGATTGTGAGTTTGTATAACTAACAAGTAAACCTACCTTTCTGTATGATTCCCTGAAACTTTAATAAAACTTCGTATATTTGTAGAGTAATAAAAAATAATAGACATATTTTTTTATGTACAAAAAATTTGCACACCAAGTATTTTGTGATTGCTACATTGCATAATGCGCACATAATTTAATAATTTTTTAGACAATAATCTACGGGATTATTAAAGTCAAGTTTCTCTTGTAAATGTCTGTTTAAACTAAATCTTGTAAATACTTTTGTTCCACGACAAATATTTTATAAATTGAGAAGATAATTAATTATGAATAAGCGATTAAAATTTGATAATGTTGTTTCCTAAATGCAAGTTTACATCGTAATTATACAAAAATAACTGTATCTGAAAATGTTGTACGAAATTTTTTCAAATTTTGTAGACGAAGGTATAGAGAGGTTTAATCATTGCAATTGTTTTTGCAGGAATTGTTAAACCAATATTGGGCCAATATTGGGTATTCAATTTTTGCTCAATATTGGCGAAATATTGGAAAAATAATTTGTGAGCAATAATTTTTGTGTGCAAACGAACTGTCGACAAAAGTGATGTAGGCAGATATTGTAGACAATCGATTCGTAGATAAAAGGAGCCATTTCTTCAAGTACGATCTTTTCACTTGTCAGGTTCTATTTATCAACAATACTGTTAAATATTCAAATCTAGCCCTTCGACGTTTTTTTTTATATATCTGATATCGCAGATTTTATTATCGAAGACGCCTGAAGATAGGAAGTTGGATCTGTCGATCAGTGATTGTGTATTTAAAGTTTCTTTCGTGCTCTCTCGTTCGCTCTCTCGTTCCGATTTATCGCGAATGTTTGTTACATCGAGGAGGATTCGATACAGTTATCTGCTAATGATAACGGCGATGACGCTTATCCGCGGGAAACTCGCGACACACTAGTTTGACAGGAGACGATTGACTTATCGCGATAATAATAATGCTCTTCGTTATATATACGCAGAATATAATGTAAGCGCTGCGACACACGTGATTTCATATAATCGCTCGACCGCGTCACGAGATATTGAACTACTTAACTACTCGGCTTAATTCTCTTAATACTCGAAGAATATATTCGCTGTTGTTCCGCATTCTCAATGAAACCAAATGTTTCTCGATAATGTAACTCGATATTTGATTAAAATTTTTTTGCAACATTCTTTTTTGCGGTTTATTAGATTATTGAGGTGTGAAAATTAATGTGTATTTAATTAAAACTGTAAATTTTAAAGCACTTTTTATTTTTTTAATGATACAAACTTCATTTTCGTATATTGTTCATATGTGTGTGTATATATATATATATATATATGTATATATATATATATATATATATATATATATATATATATATATATATATATATAAAAAAATTTTATATTTTTTTCTAAAAAAAATAAATAATATATAGACATAAATCATTTATATTTTTTCTCTTTTTTTTTTTTTTATTATACAAATTTCTTTTTTTTATTTTTTTTATATGTGTGTATATATATATATATATATATATATATATATATATATATATATATTTTTAAAAAGGATTATTTTGCGAAATAAATCTTCTTTAAGATTATACGTGTATACTACTCAAAACAATTACATGACTATTTCAGAAAATGATGACATCTAGAAATATTTGAAATTTCAAAATTTTCTCTCAGTATCCAAATTCGAGATATTAAATGAATATGTTTGTCAAAACATGCTACTTTGATTTTTCCTAATGTTTGAGTCGAACTATAGAATCATCTGAATCTTTCCTAATTGTTGCGAGTGGTATGTTGTTAACTTCCAATTATGTGTCTCGAAGCATTAATCAACCAGCTTACCGTCATGCTCTTATTACTATGAACGGTATACTTTTTCTATCCGTTTTTAACCCTCAATTGATCTCTTTTATATCGCTACGTATTTTTCTCATCGTCGTGCCTGCCTGGTTAATGACTCCGCCGATCTTCCACGGCGATCGTACTGAATTTCCGCCTACGTGTTTGCTTCCCGTGTGCCCAGGTGAAAGAAAAAGGGATAATGTTGTCGTACATGTTGCCGACGGAGGACAAGCCACCGCCCGGCGAACCCAACAGCCAACAGAACAATTATCGCACGGCCAGCAAGCTGCAAAAGAGCACCGCTGTAGTGAGCACATCTCCCAGAAAATGCACAGACACGACTAGAGCGATGATCGTCTCCACCAAGATCGAGGATCCAACTGGCGGCGATCCTGTCGCTCGGCACGGTTTCCCTCGACCGGTCGAGAGCCCGAAGCACAATGGAACGACAACCACGAGGAAATCGACCCTGCACAACGCTAGCAGGGTTACTAAGGACGACAGTCTCTACAGCATCGACAGTGTAGCTAGTACCGCCGGCAGCGAACGTAAGAACAAGATTCTCAACGGCGCAAAGCACGCCAGCCTGAAAAGGTAAGTGAAGAAGATAGCTAACAAAAGCGATTTATTTCATATTAAGATCATCATAAACGGGAAGTCACTAGATCTTGTACACTCTATAAAAAATAAATAACGTTAAATTATTTTTTAAACAATTATAAATGAAATTCAATCGAGAAATATTCAACACAAATAAGCAAAAGTATATTCAGTTAAAATGGATGTTAATATCTAATAACATTTTTGTGTGAATCTTATAATTTCCACACAGTTTCAAGCTTATTATTTTTTTAAATAAATTCTCTCTCTCTCTTTTTGGTATTTGTGATTATAAATATATTTTACCGTAATTACGATTATTACTATTATAATGTTATCAATAATAACTATATGTATAGTTTATCAATAAAAATATAAATGTATACACAATTGACAACTAAAAATAACTATAGTTGTTAATTATAATATGCTATACAAAAGATTGCAATTATTATAATTTAATTTATATACTACTTAACGACTAAGTTTATAGTCATTTTGATTACTATATATATTATAACTATATATATTTATTGCTAGAACGATATATAGTTATTATTAATAACGTTATTGAAATAATAACCACAATTTTATGGCAACATGTAATTTTATAGTCATAGAAACTAAAAATTTTTTTTTAATGCAGGATTTCGTGACACTGTTATATCTAAGAGTTATAAATAGTAATTCGATAGGTAAAATCACAAATCTTTGAAATCGAAGCACTGTTATTGTTTTTCTTGGAAGAAATATTGAGATTAAACCGCATGTGCTCTCTTTCTCCTCCCTCCCTCTCTCTCTCTCTCTCTCTCTCTCGCTCTCTCTCTCTCTCTCTCTCTCTCTCTCTCTCACTCACTCACAACAGGTTCATTGGGTTTCATATGATAAAATGTCTCTCTTTCGCGAAAAAAAAAAGAACATCACTATATGTTGAGTCTACAGGCTGACTTTCGCAGCCCGTACGAGACTTTTGCTGGCACTTGCACGAAGGATAGGTCAGGGTCAACCTCGCCGTGACTTCGATGGATCGTCATAATGCATTGAACGAAGCCTCGCTCGGACAAGACGTACTGAGACGACCGAGATCATCTTCTGAATGCATTTAATAATTCTGACAAAAGACACATAAGATAGCGAGAGAGATATTTCAGTATGAAACCGGTGTGAAATAACGCGAAGTAGAAAAAGGCTTGATCTCCTGTCGATTGTGTATGTTTTAACATTTCTAACGTGTCATAAATAAAGTTACGATATTATCAAAACTCTATGACTAAAATAATATTCGGAGCTGAATTAGAATAGCTAAACGGGTTCCAACGTAATAATAACAATCTTGTCGACATGATATATGCAAAAGCATAGTTTCTCGTTGTGCTGATAAAAATTTCTTTTATCTTGATAAAAATTATTTGATAAAAACTGAGAGAAATGTTTTGATACATATCATTTGATATATGACTGATAAAAATTTTCTTACTTTTTTATTAAAAAATTGTGTTATTCTAATATATATTGATTATTCTAACCGAAGTTTGTTTTATAAGAACAGAATTGAGATTTATAAGATGTTATAAGATTTTATAAGAAAGAATTGTTGTTTTGGTCAACAAAGGAGAGATATCAAAAAAAGCTGTTTTTTTATAAATTAAATCCTATACGGATTTAATTTATATTGAGTCAAATTGATTCTTTACATGGACTTTATATTTTCCTATAACTGTTTCACATAATGACGAATAGTTCTTTTTAAATATACGGTTTTAAAATCGATTTTTGTGTAATTTAAAACATGATCTCATTGTAATCGAGTTTGAATACTATAAAAATTAAATGATTTATTCACAATTGCGCTTGAAAATTATAAGTAATAATCATTATTTAAATATTTATCCGTTTTTAAACAAATCTGTCAGTAAGTATACTACTACGTTTTTTTACAAGCAAACTAAAAAAATTCTGAGAAGTTTACTTATCTGATTTTTGGACTTGTAATATGTTGAAAACTATATTAAAATAGTGAATATGTATTTTTATCCATATAAAAAATTTCATTGTTTTTCTTTTAAAGCAAATGTTATTGAAACTAAAAAAGAAAAATCTTTTTAAATAAAAATCATGTGATTTTAAAAGTTTTTAAAGGAATTTTTTTTTTAGATTTGCTAAAACTCTAGTTATCATAGAAAGTTAAAGAAACTGTACTTTTTTAAGGATCATGTCAATTTCGTCATTTCATTCCCATATACGGTATATAGATACATATGGATATACATAATAAATATACTCTTCTGATGTTATCTAGAGTTGTCGACAAAACTGCCGAAACTTTGAAAACTTTTTCGTCCCTCGAATGTTAGAAATTTTTTGAGGCGAAAAACTTTTTGATAGTTTTGTTAATAATTTTGGATAACGCCACAAGAATTTTAACAAAAGAGTAACACTCGTTAGTCGAAGTTATAAAGTTTATGTTTGAAAAATTATTGAGACTTCGTATTGTGAATCGAAAAATTTCTAACATCTGAACAATTTTTAAATGTTTTTTGACAATTTTAATAGGAGTTTTAGATAGCACTTAAAAAATTCTAATGATAATTATTATGACTTTAAGCATTTAAATAAATACATATTTAAAGAAATATCGTATTTTTCATACTTCATTTCGTGAAGTTAGCGCCGAAATTTATCGATGATTTTTTTTTAGCAGAACTATTTTTAATTTTAAAACTCTTCAGGGTATATTTATAGAACTATAAAAAAATTTATTGTTTTAGAAGATAAGATGCTAACTTCACGAAGATGAAATTGTGTTGTATTGTAACAATGAGTTTCAATTCTTTTCTTCAAGTATTTCTTAACGATAAATTCCATAATGATAAAGAAATTTATCTAACACACTATGCCGATTAATGCATTTTCGAGGAGCGTTTATTTAGTTCTTTATAATAATACTGGCAGCGTGTAGCTTGAATCACTCTAGAAAGAAACTGATCCGTTGCCAAATCGCTATTGCGTACTTAGGAAATACTATTGCGTATTTAACGTTTATTTTTGCAAATGTGTATTGGCAGATAAATACGTTTGCACATGCAGCTAGGTTTTTTGCTCATTTCTTTGAAAGATTTCAATAAACACGCATATGTATATATATTATAGACATTAAATATTTTGTTAATATTAGAATTCTTATACATGGATATTTAAGAATCCTTGAAAAGATTAAATAATAACGTATAATAAAATAATTGTGTCACGCACGGAAAGATAAAATTAAAATGAAAGTATTTTTTATTGCTTCTTTTATTATTCTTAGAGATTTATAACATTTACTTCTGATATATTTTAATGTCTTTTTCATTTTCTCATTCTTAGCGATAACAATTGATTCAATTGTAGCAATAGTTTAAAGCTTAATTATTGATTTTGGTTATATTATTAATATTAAAAAGTAAAAAATAGTAACCTATTATTGTGTTTAAAAAAAAAATACAGAGAATTTTACTTAAGAAATACAATTTTACCAATTGGACATTTCAATAAGAATACGCTGTATATATCATAAAGATTAAATATCTCGTTCATATTAAAATTCTTAAAATTCTGTATATTTATAATTCATAAAAATGAATAAATAATAACGTTTAATAAAATGCACTTATGTCAAAGTAGAAGAGATTGAAATGAAAGTGTTTTCTATTGCAAACAAGAACCATAGTATTCCATAATCGATTTCAACCGAGCAGACTATACCTCTCGCTAATCGACTGCCGCTGCGGCTCGCTGCGTTCGATACTTTACGAGCCATAAGAGTAAAATTATCACGGCTCGATGCAGTAATTCTTCTGCGATCGAGCAAAAATAAACGTTTAAAAAAAATTTTTTTTTTCGATATACAGGATGTCTTTGACGATATCATTTCAACTCCGTTTATTTACAACGTCCTGAATTAATTATGAATTGTATTATCCTTGAGAAAAAATGATTGATCCAAAATGTGCGCTTCTCCATGAAATCCAGTCTTGTCATGATTTAATTATCAATTAATTTCAAATTACAATACACTACTTTAATTATTTATAGAATCTTTAATGCATACGTTGTATCAAGATGTTCAAGTTAGCATTAAAATTAGAAAGTAGATCGAGTTTTTTTAAATTTTTATTCGAAATGACGATTTTAGTAAAACAATACATTAAAAGTTTGTTTTTGTGTAATAAATCTGAAAATACTCAATAACTTATACAGAGTCCGATATTACACTCTTTACATTCAAATCTGAAATCTAAATTTTTTGTTCGTGATTCATTTCGCTTCTGTAGTCAAACAATACATTTTTTGTCCTGTTGGATGATTTATATTTTTTTCGATATAAGAAGAAAAGCTAATTATCAGACATACTTTCTAAAAATAATCAGTATATATTATTACCGAAAAACAAACTAAATAGTCGCTGATTATATAGCAGTTATAAGTGTAAGTGCAGTGTAAATCAGTAAAATTTTACTGAAAGAATTAATTAATATTAATTGTTCCAACCAGTCTTATTAAACTATTATTAGAAACAATGACTTTGGACTGCAAAATCAGAAATGTGTGCTGTTTAAAACACCAGTAAATATTCCAGTAATCAACTAATAATAATGACCTCAACATTATAATTTTCTATTCAACAATTTAATATGTACAACATACAACACATAAGTTATAGTTAACAGTTACATTGTTTACTAAAAAAATATAATATTGAAATCATACTATTATTAGTATGATAAAAAAATATAATAAAAATATTAATAAAATTAATAAATATTAATAAAAAATACATATTAATAAAAAAATTATTATTTGACGCATAGATAATATCACATTGTAAATAATTTCTTTATTTAGCTGTTGAGCCTGGATTTTACTTTTTGTAATGGTTTGACAGTTTAATCTAATTGAAGAAGGAATCAAACTTTTTCTATCTATTATCGCCTTTATATTAGAGAATTCGAACAGAAGTCAAAAGTAGAAGTCTATACTGCTATTGCAAACTTTGTATTTGGTAATTATTAAATGTAAAATTATTTAAAAAATATTCTCTTATAAATATAACATGCAATTTCTGTGAACAGTTGCTGAACGAATTTATTAAGATTTGTTTTTGATTGTTTTTTACCGAAGTCATTTCCGAGAAGAGTAATGAGTAATTATGTGCGGCATATTTACTTATATACAGGTCAATCTTGATCACGCGCGATTGTAATTCGACGCCATGGTGATCGTGAGATTTTGATTTTGATATCATCTTTGCGGTCGTCGGTTCAGTTCGTTGTGGTCACGCGATAAAAAGCTGAGGTTTACAACAAGTATTTTTCATGCACTGATCGATATCATATGACCTGTTTTGATGCCGAATACAAAATGTTCAAAATAAGTAAAGAATCATTTAGCTTTAAAGACGTTTCTCAAAATGTGGAGAGAAAATATTATTCCTGCCTATTTATTTGTTTATACAATTCCGTTATAATTTAATTATAAATTTATCAATGAACTTGTTTGTTTATCTATGTATTTGTTGCTTCATCATGATTACTGTTTAGGGTATCCTTTGGCTCGAGCAAAGGATCGATGGTGGAAACCCTCGTTTATGAGACTCCAGTACAAGAGGAACCTGAGATCAATCACTTTCTGGACCACAACGGCCGCTTACCTCCTCCTATGATACCCGTGCCTGATACTGAGTAAGTTTTATTCTTATAAAAAAATGAATTATCGAAATTCTATTTTAAACTTCTTTTAATCTCGAATTTTAAGTATTTTAAATATTTAAAATATTTCAAAATTTAAACATAATACAAAAAATGTATATTATGTGAAATTTTTTCTGAAGGAAAACGTATGTCTTTAATATAAGAAGCATATGGCACATTTACTGTTACATTACACATGCAAATTTAATGCAATGAGTTTAATTTGGATCATAACAGTTTTAATTGGCGGTAAACGAAGATATCATCATCATGCCACATAGATACATACATTGAATATGTGACGCATGCATTGACTTGTTTTTCGCGAGCAATCATAACTTTAGCAACATCATAAATTAACGCCTCAAAGTTTCGATCATGAAAGCCGATTATCGCGTTAAATCGCATCCTCGAAAGCCGCATGTGCGTGACGTCAACTGGCGCACCCGCGGGCACCGAAATAGCATCCGTTTCTACGTGTGCATGCATCGAGAAGCAATGCTAGATTGCGTAGAAATCGACGTCTGTAAATATCGAATCAACTCGTCAAATCAAAATTGCGGCGCAAAATCTCGCTGTTGCTGCATCAAATCCCCTTTGGGATACGTCTCCATCCTCGATAAACAGATGTTTCATCGTTAGTAAGATATTGAATCAGGAGTCTGCGAGATCAAACTGTACTTTCATGCACTTTTATGCACTAAAACTGATTTATCAATCAAGAATGAATTAGCCAACGATTTCCATTACAAGGAATTTTATAGAAATATTCGCAAAAGCTAATAAGATAAAAAAAAATATAATTTGTAAATAAGTTACCTTTCTCACTTTTTTTACAAAATGTATTTTTCAAATTTATTATCTCAAAAATGTATTATTCCAAAATGTATTGTTACAAAATATATTATTACAAAACAAAATGTAAAATATATTCTATTATAATTACACCCGTGATATCAAAATTAATACAAGAATAAAATAAAAGTTAACAAATTAAAAATATAAAAGATAAATGCACTTATATAATGTGAACTCGTTCAAAAATGTCGCTGACATTCTGCATTCCGTTATTCACTGCAAGTATTGAAAATCTATAGTTCACGGTACGTATTGTTATATTATTACTAGATTTTCAATATTTACAATGAATAACGGAACCTAGTTACAATCTTAAAGTGTATCAAGTGATTTCCCGTTCCGCTAAGGCGCTCGCAATGTCGACCGGTCGTGTTCATCGTCATTTATACGTTGCGCCTTAACGCGAACAGTAGTCATTGTTACTTCGTAAATATGGAATTGTAAAGAGAGTAAAGATTTTTACAGAAATTAACGCACGTTTTGAATTACACAAGCATACCCATTATTCCTATAATTGCAAGACCGTAAGGACACGAGTCAACAAGAAAACAGCGTTCCACATAACGCAACAGACACACGCCTTTCTTTAACAATAGAAAAGTATAATAAAAATATAAAAAAGCAAAAACGAAACTATTATCCTGCTACGTCTTCGTCATAGTTCTGGATAACGCTAAGAGTAGGAATTTTTTTAAATTATCTTTTATTTGTCTCTTTGCAATTTCGCACTAATCTATGCGAGCAAATTTCAGTGTAGAGGCGCTTAAAACAGTCATAACAGCTCCGATTATATCGTTATAATTATAGTTATACATTACAACGCAAAAGTAAAACGTGCATAATTTAAAAACATTACGTATATATGAGAATGCAATATTATTTAATTACACATTACGCAATATTTTATCATATATATTTATAACAATAAAAATTTTATTGTATTGTACACGGTAAGATATATAGGTAAAATTCATTGAGCAATATTAATATTTCACAAAAGATAGCTTTACATTTGCGCTTAATAACATTCTTTTGATTCGCTACGATCTCGAAAATCCTAATTTTAATTTAAAAGTTTACTTTAAATTTTGATGCATATTTGCACAATTACATCCGAGTGTAATTTTCACTAAATTTAATCCTTACTATAAATTCATCAAACTTGTCTGTTGCACTTTTTTGCGTTACTTTTGATTATATCGACAATTTATATTTCGCAAATACTTTTGAAGACGCTCTATGATGCGCTTATGTAGCGGCCGTAACTCGTCTGACACATTTCATTTTTCCGATCGCGAGCAGTGACGGAGATGATATTTTAGATATTATAGATATTCTTGGCGCACGAGCATCGTCGTTTAACCGGATCAAACGAGATAAGTAGTCGGCCATTAGGAAAGATACACAAGAACGGAAGGTATGGAGGTAATTTCCAAGATGCGGCACGTTGTCTCCCGGGAATGTCATGGTATTATATGCATAAGAATAACTTTGATCGTTTCATTATACTGAGACGTTCCTTCTTTGCGCACCGACAGAAATTCCAGAGATTCGCGATGTTTCCCGTTATATTTCAAGCATATGAGAAACATGAAGTCTCGTGTTCAAACATGAGTAACGATTATATGTCTTAGTGCTGGATTTGCAGAATAAATTCAACTTTCGGAAGAATTAGAATTTAAAGAAGAAATATCTTAATTTTCTAGACAAACATTAAATTCATAATGTCAAATTACATCCAATTGGAGTTATTTTTAATTATTTTTATAGATCGCCACTACTTTTATTATATCATTAATTTAACTAAACCAATAGAGTTAAACTCAAGAATATATATTAATTTGATTAAAATTTAATTTAGTACTTATTAAATGCATACATTAATATAAACATCTATTAATGTATGCATTTAATAAATAATAAATTAAATTTTAGCCAAATTTAATATTTTCTTGAGTTAAATTGTTTAACTCTTTTGAAACTAATTACAGAAATAAATTAATTTATATTTTGACATACTTGGAAGGTAAAAATAATAAAATGTTATTTAAGGGATGGATTAAACTACATTAAATCATTAGAGATTAAATTAAAAAGTAAGATTTAGAAACGCGTATTTATCTTTATTAGGATATTTTAATCTCTGGTGCGCACAATTATGAAAGGATTCATTGGTAACAATTCGCCAAGAAAATTCGTACTTCGCGACTTTTATCGTTCAGTATAATATCAATATTACGTGGCGATAAGATTACGAGATGATTAAGAATATTTTGAGAAAGAGACTTTCAGGCAGTTTGATAATATATCGCGGTTGCTTGATTACATCAATTGTGCAGATCACGAGTCTGTTTTTTCCAACGAGGTACGAAAAGTGCAAAGTGCTAAAATCAGCCGTGAACGGCGTAGCTAGCTTTTTTAGTGGACTCCCTCTCGCGTCGATGAGATCATCGCAATTCTTTATTCGTATACGGTTACATATACCGAGGGTTTTGTAATCACGTACGTGATTCTCATATTCAAACGTGCAAGGCCCCCGTTAGCAACGCAAATCGCACAGCTCGCGCGGTCAGTATCTCGCCATTGAATAATGCAGCGAACATGCTTTAGCCCTTTAGCCTTTTAGTTCCCCCACGTGATGTTTATTTGCCTGACGTACGTTGCTCGGTGGATTCAAGTTTTGGAAACCAAGCTTTTCGATTTCAATATCATTGTATGCAAACATCTCATGACGACTATAATTTATAATATCGCAGGAATACTTAACACATTGTTTGTGAGAGTCAATGAGATTTGTATATTTTACATTTTGCGTATGTTACAATAAAATTTTCATTATCATGAACTAATGATAAAATGAATTAATAATAAAATATTGTATAATACGATCAAATAAGACTATATAGAGTATTATAGAGTATTATAGAGAGAATTTTTTTCTTAAAATTTATCTAAAAATCATGCTAATTGTAGAACAATATGGTATTTTAAAACATTTTATAACAATAATTTATTAATGATTTATTAATATCTATCATAGTAAAATATAAAATAGGTTTGTTTAAATTTTACTAAAATAAATTTCAATAATTATAAAATATGTTAAGCAATTTATGTATGATTCTTATTGTTTTAAATATAAATGCCAAATAGGAAGAGACAGATGAACATAAAGAATCTTATATATAAATATTACAATACTTCATGATATTTTTAATCTGATTTTTATGTTCAATGTTTATTACGTTCTTTTTCTTAAAATATTTTACTAAAGTCACTTATCTGCGAAGTAGCACTGCCACTCGACGGAGTTCTATTTTTTGCAAGTAAATCCATACAGAATACAACAAAAGGCGCAGCATTATGAGATCTTTTATTGATGTTCTAATAAAATGTTTCTTTAAATACGAATTTTAAGGATAAATTGGATTCTAAGACGAAAATAAATGAGAGATATATTTTGACAGTACAATTTTAGTTTTGTACACAATATTATTTTGTATAGTTTATAAAATAATTTTATTTTACGTATGTAGTTTATAAATGCCTGTGTTTCCAAAATTTCTATCATTGTCGACATCATTATCGATAATAC
>Ga0157364_1002233_pt1 | contig 17766 bp, 9 predicted proteins | sample AttsexASBM2_FD_111476 | JGI IMG/M metagenome (GOLD analysis project Ga0157364, IMG submission 111476) | Fungus gardens microbial communities from leaf cutter ant in Ribeirão Preto, State of São Paulo, Brazil - Atta sexdens ASBM2 | ecosystem: Host-associated > Fungi > Mycelium > Unclassified ... | reverse complement strand
TTAAATTTTAAATTTAAAAAAAAAATTTTTAATATTTCAATAAAATCGTTCTTTCTATATATGTAATATATAGTTAAATATGATTTTATTTCACACATAACACAAATTGTGCATTTTTTACTTTACGTGTAATCTAAATTTTTACTATTCAAAATTTTATTAAATGGCTTTTATTTTTTATAAGAGTTTTAAAAAATTTCAATAGCAGTGTCGACCAGCAGTGACCATCATGGCAATTAAACGCGTTCTGTTTCAGAAATTTTCGGATATTATCAAATCGTTTCTTTTGCACGCCGCAATAACTACTCGCGTTTATTCCGATTTTTCAGTGTTACGAGGTCACTAATTGAAGCGGTTACTGCATGGTTCCTTGTTACAGAGGCACCTCGTGGGACGTATCTGCTGATAGATGGCCGCCGGCTAGATCCCGGAAACCAGTTTGTGCCGGTGAAGGAGGGCTCGGAGCTCACTCTCGAGTGCGCGGCCGAAGGTGGAAACCCACCGCCCATCCTGGCGTGGGGCATGACCTTGTCTCAAGCCACTTTAGACGGTCCGGAACAACCGCCAGACAACCTCACTGTATTGCCCTCAACATCCGGCAGACGCAGCGGGGCTCACCTAAAGGTCTTGAGGGGACATCACAACGCCACTATCGTTTGTGTCGCGCGCCACATTACGCTGATGATACCAATGAATGCCAGCATTCTGCTTGACGTCCAATGTGAGTATCGACAATACGAAATTGCATTAACTGTATTACGTTCACAAAATAATCTTTAATGCGAAAACGACGAACGCAATTCATCTTTTATTTAGCTTTTTCTTAAAACTAAATAAATTTAAAAGAGTGATGTTTTTCTTTAATAAAATATTGAAATTATCATTTCTTGTTACTCTTTAATTTTTATTGAATTTGGTAGTAGAGGCACTTTGAGTGATTTTTATCAAAATAAATTGACTAAAGATCAATCGAAAATGAAGTTTTGTTATCTGTTTACTTCTCTGAAAAGATTTTTTTTTATTTTTAGTTTAAAATATCTATATAATTAGACTTCTCTGAAAACTCACAACAAACCGGTACGGCAGAATACAAAAATAACAGAAAATAATCAGCAGTTATCATACATATGCATGAGCTTAAATTGCGTTTTGAGATAGAGCCAGTGTGAAATAATTCTACCACAGGTCGTTTTTACTCAGGAATTGACGGGCACAAGAGCCAGTGAAATTTCCGTGATATTAAACCTAGTTGCGCGCCATCGTGCCGGAAATGAGTAACAAGTAATGTGTGTTGAGGGCGGTAGACGAGTCGTGTGCCCATCGAAACTGAAATATAAACTTAATTAAGTCTGAATCCAGCGGCACTTGCGACTTGTTTTAAGTGAGCTGGGAAGAAACGACTCTCGTGTTGTATTTGAAGTGCGACGACCGTATTACAAGAGCCTGCGTAGAAAGAGATTGCGGTGTCGGCGGTTGGGGAAGTCTCGGGGTGAGTGACTTCAGGGGTGACGCCGTGTATTATGCGACGTGGGGGTAGTTTATTTTGCGTCGTTGCGCCTCTTTCGCCACTCTCGCTTCCAGCAGTCGCGGTCGGAAAGTCTCCCCCGATTCGCTCTCTTCGTCGCCCCTACTTTGGGGAGTGGCCCAAGTCACCGAAAGAAGCTTCTCCAGCCGGTTTCGAGGCAAACTCCGAGGGATTAACGGGAGTTCCGCAGCGCGGACAAAAACTGGTAGAAGCGTGCGAGCGCGCGCTCGCACCATCCCTGCGCTCTTTTTACCGCACATCGCCTCTTCGGGCGTTTAGGGGAGGCTCGTCGAGGCGAGACCGCGAAGATATATCACCTGAAACTGGTTTCCTCCGCCTTCTCTTCTTCTTCAAGGAAGAACTTCTCGGTCATCTCGTTTTCGCTCCTATGAGATACAGTAGAGTGTATTCGCGATTCTCGTTCTCGATCAGTTTCCCAAATTAAAAGTAAATAAGGAGTGATTTTTCAGATATCTAGTTTTATGTTAAAAGAAAATACATCATACGTGGAAAATACAACATTATGTTGGAAAACGAAAATTCCGAATAACTCAGTAGTAGTATAATTCTTGAAAAAAATAATTCAGTAATTCTTGGCTCATTATGACGAAGCTACAGTCTTATAAGAAAAGAAACATTACTTTAATTTCAATAATAAATTAGAAATGTCTGCATTCAGGACTGACGAACAAATGTTCTGTTATGAGCCACAATTTGGGAAACTCTGCTCCAGATTATACGAATTCCGCTGTTGCGGACAGTTCTTCTTTGTGGTGAGTGCAAGGAGAGCCCATTGTACGCCGACATTACTTCGCTCTTTTAATCCTTTCACGCCTGTCCAAACGCGTCGTCCGGCAGCCCGAGGTTGAACGAGCTTTTCGAGAACTTACTCCACGGAGGAGAAAGTTCGCTGCGAGTCGTTTAACCGCTGGGGAAAAAGACAGTAAGGATATCCGAGACATGTGAATTTTCCGTCGGGAATTTTCAAGGACACCGCCGATCGATCGCGTGATTAATGTTGCCGTCTTGTAATGAACCTCGAATGCTCGTCTTGGGAATGATACTTATCTAACAAACTAGATAGATAACTAAAATTTATTTCACGTTTATCGTGGAGTATCAGATTTTTCGGAAAATATAATATAAAGATGAAAACGTAAATGGATGAAAAAAAAAATAAATGATGCGCATTTTCAATTTGTTTAATATTCATCATAATTTTTCTCCTCGCAATATTTTCTTCAACTTGATTTGAGAATTTTCGCGTTCGTCATCGAATTTGCGGTGCGGATATCTAATTTCAAAGACGATACGGGCGGTGAGCAGTCGGGCTGAAACGTCTCGAGGATGCAAATTTTCTAGACGAACAGCTTGCACGCTTGGCGTCTTAGACGGAAGAGAGAATGCGGGTGCCTTACGGATGATATCGTACAGATCGGCTGTATGTCTTTCTTCTCTCTCTCTCTCTCTCTCTCTCTCTCTCTCTCTCTCCTTTACTTTTTTGTCGCGAATTTATTCCAGCCGTACTTACGTACCTCGGCTGTCGCGCTGAGGACAGAAGAGGTACATTTGTCGGCATCTAAGCGAGCAAATTTTCCGGTAGAATGGTCGCTAAAGGCGCTTGGGATGTCCTGGGACGCCTTTATGACACCAGGGTGAAAGGGGAACCCACGTGGTGACCCACTTTCCATATCGTTGCAGCGCATCGCCGTTTGTCATTACGCGTAATGCAGGCTATTACCGGTTGTCATCGCCGGGTCCCTCCTCGTCCCATATCGAATAAATGATTTTACTTTTAAATCGCACCGCTCGGCCGACAACGCGATTAATCATCGTGGCGCGTTTGTCGTCCCGAGTCGAGTCGCGCGGGCGGATGCGACCGCGGCTATTTTACATAAGTTCGACTCTCCCGGCCAGAGTATTCGATTTGTACTTGCCGGCGACGGTCGGAATTGCGATCGGATTCGCTATAAATCACACTGATTTTTGGCGACATTCGTTATTTGCAACTGACCCGAATACGCGCGGCGGCAACTTCCGGAACGATCTCTCCAGTCCGACAGTGCGCTATGAATATGTAGCGAGCGTAGCCGTAAAATTGTAACCGCAGTTGGCTACACGAGCGAGCAAGACAAGCTTCATCTCAATGTACATTCTAATCGATTTATGCGTGTTCGTTTCGTTAAACCGAAGGTTCGCACTGTGAATGATGAAGAAGTTTCGGAAGAAGCTTATTATTCTTTTATGCGGTAATTACCAGTATCCTGCAACTATGTCCATCTTAATTCTTAACGGATATCGTCGGAACTTCCAACTTCAATATTCTTTTATGTACATGTTATAAAAAGTGATTAAATTATTCATTATGTATCATAAAATTCAACAGATATCTAAATCAAGTATATGAATACAGCTATTTTATTTTTACTGATATTATTAAAATAATTTATTTAATTTAAATAAGTTTGTATATGTTTGGTAACACTATATAGATTATATATATAGAAAGTTATTTTGTATGCTCTGATATTATTGCTATTTGAGTTACACGGCATAAAGATTTCTAAAAGGGAAAACGATATTCTCATGGAGATGTAATCTCGCAAAGCTTTGTATTAAGTCATCAGTTATGATAACAAATAATAACACTTGTACGTATTTACACTTGGAATACTGAAGTACTAATTGGCACTTCAGGAATCTACATCGTGCCGTTGTTGTCGTACGGAAACACTACTGAGTCGTCCTTGTTAGTTACAATGAGAATTTAATCGCTCTGAAAGAGCACACAAATGCAATAGTATCCTACATAAGTTATGACAAAGCGCTGTTTGCACAGTCGCCATTCGTAATCCGATTTCAGCTTTGAAGAAGTAATTGCTGCAGATTTGTCGGGTCAATGTGTCAAATAATTAATGTTCCGTCGGCGGGTAACTCTTCTATATGCATATATTATATTACGTTCAAAACAATTATTAAATATATTAACAAGTTCTTGTTTATCACAAAAGAAGAAAGATTCGGTATTTACAATAAATCTATTAAATTTATGACTGCAAAAATACGACTGTTATAGAATAATAATAGAGATATTATATTGAATAATAATAGAAAGCAAAAAAAAAGAATAAAAACTTCGATATTTTTTTATTTAATGATATTGAAAATTTAATATTATTTTAAAAGTATTGTGCCATGTTTTGCTTATAGCTATCAATTATTTAAGTACCTGAATATATAAGTTGCTTGAATTTTTTGATCGAGGCTTGTTTTCTCCAGCCATGAAGAAGATATGCAAATAACGTAATCATCATGCTTATCGCGTTCGACTTCTGAAACTTTTTTGATCACTCTCAGACGCGGCGTATTTGACGCGCGTAACGTTTAGAGAAGGACCAACATTCGTTTAAGTTCGCGTGAAAGTTCACGATATTGGCATGGTATTTTGGTTAATAAGATGCAAAATACTTGGGAACTAGCCGTCGCCAAAGACGACAAGCGAGCGAAAATCAATATGCATTCTAGTCATGAAACGTAGAAGTCTCGTCAAAATGACATAATCTACCTGCAAAAATTACAATCGTATTTACATAAATTTCAGAACGTACGCTAACTCAATTTTTATTCTAAAAAAAGGTATTATGAATCTTTCTATGTAGCAAATACGAAAAATCTCGATTTTTCTAGATTATATTAATAAAAAGTTTGATATAAACTCACAGTTTTTTGACATTTAGTACATGTATTTCAATCAAAAGTTTTTTTATATAAATTAATTAACGTGAGTAAAAATTAAAAGTAATTTACCTTAGCTTTAGCTTTCATAATATATCTTGATCAGACTGTATTTAACTATTATCTGTAAAATACGATATGGTATTTTATTAATTTTATCACTATTTGATCAAATTTATACTTTTGTTATATGCTTGCCTTTCATAAAATCCGTTTTATTAAAAATTGTTTTCTTTCTCTTTGTCTCTCTTTCTCTCTTTCTTCTCACACGTCTCTTTTCTACGTTGCAAAAAAAAGCATGAATAAATAAATCATGAGATTGAACGTTGAAAACTACTGGCATTTTCCAGCACGCAACAATTGTTTTATCGCACCTGTCAACAATATTTACTAACGACAAACAACGAGAAAATATTTTACTTGAAATTACAATCCCCGTCAACTTTTTTTTCATTAAATCCGTGTGTATTGCAACCATGTCGTTGCGGAATTTAGCTATACTCACTGTTATCGGTTTTGGCAGGAAAGATTCGTTACGCAACGATATTGGTGATTCGGGTATACCAATCAATCGGCATAATTTAATGAAAAACTAATGCGGTATAGTCAACGGCTCTTTCGTACGATGCTTCTTAAATATGCCAAATATCAACAGGTTGTTGATTTTACTGACCGTGTTCCCAGGTTATTTAGTTCACCTTTGGACAGGTACCTGCGTGTGTGAATATGAACGCTCATAGGTACTTGGCATGAGATACATCTATGCGTGACTGCTTTCAATATCCGAGTGCACGCACGCACGCACGCACGCACGCACGCGCGCGCGCGCGCGCGCGTGTGCACATACATATACATATTTCGTTATATGCAAACATGGAACTGTTTACTTGTCGTGCAGGTTTTTAATTATTCCTTGCAACTCACGTGCAAACAACTGGAACCGTCGTTGTTTTACAATGCACGACGCATGTCTCATCACTCTGTTATCGGTCATTCAAGCCCATGGACAATCAATTATACTCATTCGAAGCTATATGGACTGTCGCGCGTCCGCAAAACTCGTATATTTGTTGTGTGACGTGCTCGCGTACGATATGATATATACGTCATGATTAGCGTTTACGTAACACGATTTACGAGATAAAATACAATCCCATTGCGTATGCTTAAACGCGTATTAGTTGAGCTATGAACGGATATGATTACGGACGGTTACAAGGGTCATCAATATTTTATATGACATTTAGCTCACCGATATCATTTGCAATTTACGCGAGCACGAATGGCGCTCCATTGATTTGACAGGTTGTTACGAATTATTATTACTGCATGTTTTGCTCGTAATGCCAAGCGACTGTATTCCTGACTAATTCATTTCGTGTAATTCGCCATCCATTGGACTGGATGGCATAATTGTGAGGGCATCCAGACGCGGTAATGAATCTCAAACACGATTATTGTTGGGACACGCAGCATAACTTCGTTCATTTCAGCGAGTCCCGAACGCAACAATCCATTTGCGTTTAAAAGAATTAAATTAGAAAATACAATTCGGAGTTTTTGTTCTTAAAATTGTATACACCACACTTGATGACAATTAGAATTGCGCGCTATTTGTAGTCACAGTCAATTTAGAACATCGCACGTTTTCAATGATATTAATATCGATGGACATCTTCTAATGCGCAGCTGCTGTCACTTAACGGCTTTTGTTTTTTTTTTTTCACGAGCACTTTTTGCACGACCATACTTCGCAGAGCGTGTCGCAAAAATTCAATTCCGCGATGCGTTTTGTAGCGCTGTCGTACCAAATTTTACTCGTGCGATATTGTTTTTTTCAAGAGTGCACAAGTTAGCTCGTCGTCGACAATGCACAATTCGACAGTAAATGTTTGTATATTTTGATAAAAAAGGGAAATAAATGATACGGCGATATATGTGACATACTAAATAATTTTCACGTTCGGCTATTGAAATATCACATCTGTTATTAAATATAACATTATTTAAATGCGTTACAATAAATGATTTTCAAATAAAATTACATTTTCTACAGTTCCATTTCACAATCATAGAATCTGGAAAGTGATCATTTTCTCTTATTGTTAGTTATTTATACAAATATTTATACGTTATTTAATTTTATAATTAAAAATATTATTGTAAATAATAAATTTTTAGAAATTGCATAATCTCATACAATTATTTTTATATGTATAAATAATATATAAATATCTATAATCTTTTTGTAATAAATAACGTTATATTGAAATATTACAAACCGTGAAAAAGTTATTAGCGAAACAAAATGCATTTTAGAATTATTTAATAAAACTCTCAGTTAATTGTATTTACAATTTTCGCTGTAGTTTCAGGGAAGACTCCATAGAAATGATAAATATTTTATTTCTTATTTGAATATTGTTATCTATTGCATTAAAAAGTTTTTATTTCTAAAAACTTGCGAAACTAATAATATTACATTAATGTTATATTTTTCTATTCAATAATGTAATTATCTACAATATTATCTATAATATTATAATATTATATTACATTAGTATTGTTGAATGGGAAATTATAATAATATTGATGTAATCTTACTGTTAATTTATGTTCTATAGTAAGTTTATTAAAATATTTAATACATATATGTTATGTTAAAACAGATATGTGTTTATACATGTTAGAGGAAATTTTTTCAAAACACATACAAGTTTTTATATTAATACTTATCAGAATATTAATTGCATCAGCAAAATTACAAAATTATATTTTCGCAGTGCGCTTGATCTACCGATGCAATTATTCATTGCGATCATGTGTGACGGCAATTTCGCGTAGAAAGTCTTTTCTTTTTTCAGTCGATCCGCCGGCAAACCAGTAGGCCAAAAATTCGATTGCGGTTACAGTTGAGGGAATCTTATTAACAAACGAGCCCCAAGGGGTTTTCTATCGAACATACCACATGTCCGTCATTTCAGCAGGATGATACGTGGTCCATGAAAATGATGCGATTGGATCGGACGGAGACACGTGTTTAATAAAACTCGTCGTGCGCGAGATCGAAAGAGCCGTGGGCTAGAATCGAAGCCATGGAGAGATCAGCCGGGATTAGTTGAACATGCTGAATCCACTCGTTCTCCGAACGCATGAAAGGGACATCTATAATTACATTCCCCTTACGACAAGAGGGGAGGCGCGAAAGCCTTGGCGTGAATGACGCCGATATCTCTTTTTCAAAAGGGGCGAATTGATGAGCTTTTGCTTTCGACGTTTTCTTTTCTCAGCAATTCCCACGAGGAAATTATTATTCGTATACATGAGATGTGGATCGATAAAAAATCGGTTACGTTTTTCACATTAAATAGTATGAAATTAAATCGTATTAACATAGACAAAAGGAATTATCTTGTACATTTAATTATATTTTGATCGAAAAAATAAAGTTATTTATACGAGTTACCATTTTAGCACACTTATTTTCTTGAAAAACGTGAACGTATTGTCATCAATTACTCGTTATACAATTCTGGTTCAAGAGCTTAAATTCTTCTATGACAAGTCGAGATGTGGATTACATCATTGTTGCACATCTTCCTGCATGAATGTGCTAAATTGATATATTTCGAGTTATACGTTTCATTTTAAGGCAGAAGCTTCACCTCATTTTCAAACTCAATTCCTTTCAGTTATTTATTTACCGTTAAAGCGATTCTGCGGTTATACTCCGGAACTCCTGTATTCAAGCATTCATTCGCGTGGTAATGGATATCTACACTTAGATACGTACACGTGTATTCGCATCGAAATTCATATTGCGATATAAAGAAAGATGGGAACAGGAGAGTGGTTGTACTTTTTTAATGGCTGAATTTGATGTGAGTGCGGAGAAAACTTTCCGCGTGATCCATTCCTTTACACCCCGATTACCGTAACGTTACAGCAAATGCGAAGTGCAGCAAATTAGAGAATTTTTTTCTCTCTTTCTGTTGCTCTATTGCTCCTATCTTCTCTCTCTCTCTCTCTCTCTCAGTATCTCTTTACTACGATGCGAAAACACGGCGCGAAGGTGGGTTTTTCTCAGACTTCTCTCCACCGCGCGCGTGGCAATTTAGTTTTGAAGGCGGAACTTTACGGAGGATCATCTTCTCTCTTAACATTGCGAAGTATGCAGGTAACGAAGAAGTTACTTCTCTCCGTACTCTCTCCTCAGACTCCTAATAAACTCTACGAGTCTTTACCGGCTCTACATCCACTTTGCACCTACTATTAGCATAGTTCGTACATGCAAGCGATTTTCCACCGTTTTCAAATTCATTTGAAACATGTGTAACATATTTTAAATATGAAAAAATTATTTGAAAGATTTGAGCGGTATGGATAGAAGAGAGAATATTCTAGTTTAAAATTAGTCTTTGTGGATTAAAATGCTTGTAATCCATATTTTATTCTTATTTAAATTTGTTATCTTTAGATTTTTTTAATTCACTTTTTTATTATATATACTTTTTTATTCTAACTAAAACTATGAAAATGTTTATATTTTTTGACAGCAACACTTATGTAATTTTTTAATAATAAATATTTAAACACTGTGCTCCGACATCAGCGTTTAGTTCTTATTGATTATGTTTAGTTCTTATCTTTTTTGTTGATTAAACTAAATATATATCTGTAATTAATTTTATTTATCATAAAATAATGCAACTTTTGAGTTTTTTTATCTATCTTGTTAATAATTTCATTATTCTTGTTTGTACTGCATCCTTTCAATACTGTATTTTCGCACGATATGTTATTGTATTGGTCTATATAAAAGTCAATGAATATTATTCTTTCATTAGAAAGATATTTTGTATGTCGGATAGTAGAGAAATTTCTTTGATTGAACAATATAAGTAGCTCTATCGATCGCGTTTAGATAAAGTGCTTACAACAATGGCACATCTTTTGCGTATTCATTGGCAAATCTACCATTCCTTCTGCAACGGCAACGCCCGGCGCGTCAATGTCGCCCTCGATCTTCATAAGTTTCTTCCCCTTTTTACCTCGTTTTTCTCCTTAGCTGTCGTCAGCTGCTTACTCGAACCAAGGTTCCCTCAACTTGTTCCATCCATATCGTGCTTGTAGATACTCTCAATCAATCATATTTAGATCCAGCCTGTGCTTCACGATTCATTTGTATGGACTCTTCCGTGAACATTCATGCGTTTGCGTAAATATGCTTGGGGATCACGTATGTGTGTAATTCACACGCGCTGAGTTTGCGATGCAAAGTTTTTCATGTAAAAACAACGTAACGGTAAATTTATTTTCATTTTCTTGTGTGATACAAAGTGATGTTTTCTTTTAACACATTTATTCTGTTACAATACGAACATTCATAAAAATATATTTAAATAAGAAATACATTATTAAATATATAATTAGTTATACCTTCTTCAATCGAAAAACACATTATTCAGAGATTTTTTTGCGATTCCTATAAAAACTGACATGTTATTGTTTATTACTTAATTTCCCGTTTTTCCCATATTTGAACTAATTATGTGAAACTTTTAGAAAGGATGTGATTTTCTTCAAATATAAAGATTAAGAGATAAATGAGGATTATTATATGAACTTTACAAGATATAAAATCGTTGCACATTTTCCAAGTGATTAGGCAGTAACCGAATACTCGAATATTATACAATCGATTATCGAGCCAATGAGAAACAGTTAACTATTTAAACGATACAGATTATCAAAACCGTAGTGCTGTGATTCATAATGGCACGATCAACTTGAAAGGATTCTACGGTCGTTTCTCGAAGCTAACCCAAACTTAATCAATCTGATCTACGATGAAAATTCATGCCGCCGTGTACAAAGTTGCGTAGTTTAGATACCCACTCAGGTGGATCCCAGTCATTCCGTCGGCGTAGAATGGTTTGAATCGCGAAGCGAAACGTTTGAGGTTGAAGCGATCGGCAGAGATAGCGAATCCCGGATTACTATTGCTATTGCCATTAAAGACTATTTTCCACGGAAATCTGACCGATTTCGCTTTACAATGGTCCAGAGTAACAGAGCAGAAATAACAGGTACTTCCACGTTCGGATATGTACTCGGTCTTCCATTCTATCTCTATATTTATATGTAATGAGCGTCAAGATTATAGCTATTTACGTATGCTGTATTAAAGACTATTATCTATTAATACACTGAAAAAGCGGAGTCTGGTTAATAGCTGTTAAATACTGAATAAAATAATGTCAATTAAATATTCGGCTAATATAACCAAAAATAATTTTACTTTTCTAAATATCTAATAAGGATTACAAAACATAATAATATAACCAACCATTAGTATACTTATTAAATATTTAAAAAAATAAATTTAGTTTTGGTTATATATTAACCGAATGTTTAACGTTATTTCACTCAACATTTAGTAACTATTATCAAACTTTTTTTTGAGTGTATAAATAAACTCTTTTTTCAGTTTAGTTTTCAACAACTTGACTATAACAGATCTCACACTGAAAACAGAGTCTGGTTGTAGCCACCAAATGTTTAGATAATATATCTAAACATAATTTTACAATTATTATTTAATAAATATTACCAAATGATATTATTATATAATAAATATTTGTAAAGGTAAAATTATATTTAATTTACCTAAACATATGGTAAAAATTATTTTGCTTAACATTCGGTGGCTACAATCAGACTCTTTTTTCAGTGCATTGTGGTTTAAATATCGTATGAAATTGTGATGTGCAGAACAATTTATGCAAGGGCATTGGGATTCAAAATATTATTTGATTTTTTAAATTATAATTAATTTAAAAATTATTTTTTCATTACGTAATTACATTAATTTTTTAAAATAAATTTTGGACAAAATAGATGTCTATAGAGAAAGAAGAATATATACAATATATATATATATATATATAAAAGTTTATCTAAAATCTTCCAAAATATATACGGAATATAAACGGAATAAGTACGTATATTTTATAAGTAAACCAATTTGAATCTTTACGATTATACTGTGTTAGTGCATATGCCAAAATTGGCAATCATCTAATTTTCCACTAGCTGGATTACAAACCGCCGTAATCGCTATGGACTATTGTTAGTTTACAAAGCAAAAGCCTTTAGTGATGTTAACAGTTTGCTTCTATGTGTTAACGATCATTCGCCAATATAGGTATGTGCGTTTACACAACTAAAACCTGGTAATTAAGATGCGTTGATACCAATTCAGAGCATTTAGCGAAGATAATAGCATGCACCTGAGGCATTTAATGCAATCAAGTGTAACTAATCATGACATTGCAAAATCATAAATTTGTTAGATAAATTGAAAATTTGAGTTGAGATGTTAATTCTAATTAATTTTTCTTTTCGAAAATGATTAGACTTCGATTATGTAGATACATATATTTATATGAACCGCGCACGTATTTATTTTCTTTTTTTTATATGCTTTTTTTATGCTAATGTTAAAGTTAAACATATAAGAAACATTGAAAGTGTTGAGTTACATTTCGACTTGCATGTCTGAATAGTAGAAAAATTATTGAAAAGTTTCTTCGCTAACACAGATGAAGCAAGCACATTGAAATTAGCGGTTATGTCAATAATGTTCTTTACATCGACAATTTCCTCTATATTGTCGTCCATCTTTCGCACAGCGTGAGTAATGTACCACGACCGCTGTTCAACGATGGATTACAGAATGAGTAGTCGGAATGAGTTAGAGCCATTAACGACCCGCTTTTACTGAAGAATTGCGCGGGTTACGAACGCCTCATAAATGTCATGTACCGGAAGTCATTCGCCACCGAGATGTGTAGTATCGATAAATTCTTATTAAATGATCGAGAACTCTCGATGAAGATGAAGTTAATATATCGAAACGAATTTCATATTTCGAGTGATATTTCAAGCGAACATATAATTTTTGTAATATAAATACGATTATATTTAAAAGAGAAAAATTATGGAAAGAGGAAATAATTTCGACAAAACTATTGACGTTCCATTTATTTCTCAAAGTCATCATTAATCATCCAACAAATACGTTCAGTGCCGATTTATTGAGATACGTCTACCAGCACCAGTCATCGTCAGATTACGGAATGAACGCCGTTATTGCTCCTAATGATCGGCTTTCATCGACTATTGCCGATATGGAGCGAGCCGCGAACGTGACCTGTCCGAATTCATCGGGCAAAGAGAGGCGAGCCGAAAGACGAAGTGTGGCGCAGTTTCTATTATCGACTACGAGTACCTGTGCTGATGGTTTCTCTCCATTTCGCGAAGAGGTAGATTCGGCGTGCGCGCGCGCGCCATGAGTTTCCCGATCACGTCAGCGCCCAAAACTTGGTAGGGTTTAGTACGTGCCATTTCTCCAAGGTACCTGCGTGGTGGGACTTGTAATTGATTTACAAGGCTCGCTCCGCGAATGGCGGAGGAGGCAGGAGCTGGAGTTTCTGGGGCGGACCGCGAAGATGTCTTCCGCTATCCCTGTTAAAGGGTCGACCCCTACTGCGTTGAGAATCTCACGGGAAGATCCTCCTTCGAGCGGCTTTTGCGCTCGATCATGAGGAATTAGTTAGGAGATGTCCTTTGGAACCTCAGGCAATAAGGTTTCAGGCAGCGAAGAGCACACGAATGAGGCAGAGATCAGATTATGGCAATATAAATCGGATATTAATATTTTCTCTTTTCCTTCTTGCATTCTTTTCTTTTTTCGAACATCATTAAAGAGATAATATTAACGCTAATTTATATAGCAAAAAGGGTTTGTAACAATTTTGTACAGTAATATCATAATTTTCTCGTTGCTACTATTTCTGTGCGTTTTAATGATCAATTCAGCTATGTATTTAGATGAATCAAAATTTAGAGACACGAAATAATATAACATTCATAGATTCAACCACATAAAATTAATAAATTGTTATAAATTGAGCAATTTAAAGTTTATTTTTATATTTTGTAATATCTTGTTTCCAAAATGTATGTTGTATGGAACAAAAATCAAAAGTGATGTATTTAAAATAAATCAAATTGTATGTTATGCATACGATGTTTTTGAAAATGGATTTCAATATCCGATTCAATAGATGCATCTGCTCTTTGTCGGAAGATAAAATCTTTATCTCTCTCTATGTGAATATTATATAAATGGAAAAATGTATATATACTTTTACATTATTTAAATAAAATACTTAGTCCAATACAATTTCGAATCTCTCTCTTATAAGATTGGCGTAAGAAAAATTTATGATATCGAGTTAGAACGATGATTAAAAATAGCAAGATTATCTTGGATGACAAAGAAGCATCTGTAAAATTACAAAAAAGTCTAGAACAATAACTTTGGATACTTTATCTATTGTATTTCACTTGCTTCAGCAGCAGTAACTTCATTTATATCTTAGGAAATCATTGTTATCAGGGGACGTCGGAATAGCACAGAAAGAAATCTCATCAATCATTAAGCCAAGAAAGGATTCAGTCGGGCGTAGTTCATTGTGGCATTCTTTTTTAACTTCTTGAATAGAATCGAAGTTCGATCTTCGACTTGAGCGCACCGCTATCCATGCGAAATTGTGATTTTATGGATACAGTTGCTTTCCCAGAGATTATCGTTATAGTAAATACGACCGACATGTTAATAAATGAATCTGTGACAAGTTACAATTAATTTAACCTTCAATATACATATATTTGCATATACATAAATATAAATCAATTAATGCACTGTACAACTACATTTGTACATCCATTAACATGAAACATGAAAGATATAATATATGTACATCACATGTATTATTTAAAAAAATATTTAAGTAAAACGAACAGCTAATTAAAACGCAATTTTTATAAATAATTTTTTAAATAATTAATATTTTATTGTGCATTATATTCAACAATAAATTATTTAAGATTATATATTGTTTAAGATTATCATACCATAGAGTTATCTAAATTTCAATTGTAGACAGTTGAATTAAAATTGCGATGATGAGAGCCATACTGCTTTATGTTGCGAAAAATTAGTTTGTTATGTATTCTCGAACTTCCTTCTCTTTCAGAGTAGAAACTGGAGCAACGCTGTATTACGAAAGGATCGCAAACTATCGCTGTTTTCTCGTACCGAATCATTATCCGATTCTCGAGTTTGCGCTGCGATTTCTTCTTAGAAGTTGCAGACTACTTCACCGAAACGAGCGACTGCAGTTTCCTGTCTTAGCTTAGGGTCAGGTAGAGATGTTAAGAGCGGGGGAATGAAGGTGGCTTGGATAGTTGCCTCGACGTTGCACGGCCATAAGGTATTCTCGGATAGAACGCAAAGTTACGTTACCCCGGCTAAAGGGGGATTAGCGAGAGTTGTCTCCCGGCCAAAAGAGGCCAAGACCCATTACACCGTAAAGTAGTGTGATTCTCGTTCGCCCCTTGATTCTCTTACCGACTTCTATTCTTGGTATCGGTCTTGTCTTTCGTTCGTCCCAAGTTTCGCGGAAAATACCAGCAGTTGCTGAAACTTGCACGAACAATAGCAATGAGACATGAGAGAGAAAGTCCAATGACACAGCAAGAAGAAAGAGCAAGAGGCCGAAAGTGCTAGCACCATAAGACAGGAGCTAATCCTCTTTTCCTCCTATCCTCTTTCTCTCACATTTTCTGTCTCTCTTTCTCTTTCTTTTCCCTCTCTCTTTCTGTTTTTCTCTTTCTTGCATGACCTCTTGCTTCTTCGTTCTAGATTCTCGATCTGAGCTTCTATTGAAAATTCATTTCATCTGTCGAATCCCATGACCAATCTTCCTTTCCATTTAATCCTAAGATGCCGACTACGATATCCTCTTCGCCGATAATCAAGGATCAGGAAGATCGCTCACAGGCGGAAGTTGACTTGTCCAGGAAAGGGAACGCCGAAGTGGCAGCTGACTGCATTACTTTGGTTAAGTGCGCCGATGGAAGGAACGGTGATTTCTTCTTAATCCTTGTGATCCGACAATGTACTTCTGAAAAACGATAATTTCATAATATACATAAATTGCATAAAATAGGTACGATACAGCACGATTAAAATAATATTATTAATATAAAATTTTGCAATATAAAGATTATATATATCAATAAATTTTGCGAAATAAAGATTATATATATCAACAACAGATATATTAATAATAACAATATATAAACACAAACATTAATAATTAATATGTTCAAAATAAAAAGAATAATTAAAATAAAAGTATGTTTATTTTTACAATAAAATCATAACTTTTAAGACTTGATTTGAACTTGAAAAAGAATTTAATTAATTCTAGACTTCATACGTGATATATTCACAATTAGTTACACGTAATACAAATATAAAATTATAGATGATGCTACAAATGTTAACGTATATTTAAGAGGATCAACTTGTGTTACGATCTTATAATTATTTTAACAGAATTGACTAACTATACAAAATCAATGATAAAACGATGGAAAACGAAAGGTTACGTAAAAAAGAAAATGGACGTGCGAGAAAAAGAAATTGTAGAAAAAGAAATACTAGTCTGTAACAAGATTCAGCATTAGTCATCATGTACAATATCGTTGTTATTGTTTGTTTTCCGTGAGTATAAAGCGAGACAACAACGTTCTCTAAATCATCGAGTTCTTTCCTTCTGCGTTTCCTTCTATGTTGCCTTGAAAATTCATTTTCTTCTTCCTTTTTTCTTTCGCGCGATTCCACCCTTCATTTTTTTGCGTCTCATTTGCGCATTCCTTCTTTTTTGTCATCCTGATGTTTTCCATTGAAAAAAGATTTACGATCAGCGATTTAGTGCCTCGTGTCTATTCGCTGTCGTAATGAGAAAATGAAAACGCTATATTTTAAAGTAAGATAAAGTCGCGATTGAACGGAGATGCGAGGCGAACGAGAACTTATACGCCATCCCTGCAAAGCATTTGCTGCTAGCTTACATAAAGAGATAAAGTAAGTATAACGAGGAGGAACGCGAGGAAGGGCGGAAATTGGCCACTCGGCGCCAATCGGTCGGAAAATTGGGTTACATAAACATCTTTTGCTTTTGTATACCCATCTTTGCTGCCATTTTCTTTCTCCTCCATCCTCTCGCTTCCACCGACGTGGGAGCGACGATATGTACTTTTTTGTCTTCTATACGTTCTCGCGTCTCATCGCGTCGGCATCGCGTTGCACGAAATCTTCATCCTTTCAATTTCTTCGAAATCGAGGATAAAACAACGTTCTGTTTTAAATATACATCCGATCTTAGCGGCCGTCCTTCTCGTTCGCCGAGTATTTCATTATCGAAATTCGATAATTTAGAGCAGCTTTCCGCTGCAGGCTGTCTAATAGAAAAGTAATGTGTAGGAAAATTCTTCGCGCGCGCAGGACGCGTTGCTCGCCAGAAAGTTAAAGATGTCATTTCAATGCAGACTGCATAAAACATAATTAACTGTATATCTTTCTTTCT
>Ga0157364_1002232_pt1 | contig 17767 bp, 9 predicted proteins | sample AttsexASBM2_FD_111476 | JGI IMG/M metagenome (GOLD analysis project Ga0157364, IMG submission 111476) | Fungus gardens microbial communities from leaf cutter ant in Ribeirão Preto, State of São Paulo, Brazil - Atta sexdens ASBM2 | ecosystem: Host-associated > Fungi > Mycelium > Unclassified ... | reverse complement strand
AACTAAAATGTACGAAAAATATTTTATTAGCTAATTCTTTTTCACAGAATGACAAAAAAATAAGAGGATAGATTTAAATAAAAAATTAATGCGTTCTTTTTCTTGTGAGTAAAGAAAAATAATTTAAGTGCGATATGTATAGAGATGTGAATTTTTCACGAGATCTTTCGCTTGACCTCGCCTTCAAGTTCCTAGCTAATATTACGCGGAGCCATTAACACCGTAAACTGTAAAATTTATCGCAAGGCAGCTTGGAAAAATGTAATAATACCAGCAGCATCGTATACTTTCCGAAAGTTACGACCCGATGAAATGAAAAGGAAGTTCTTAAAGATACGAAGAACTAATGTCGACAATTTCGTTATGTAGTCTAATTCTTTTGTCGCCTATTTGTATAAAAGTAAATGTAGCATTAATTTTGAAAAAAAGTTAATTAATATTTAATAATCAATATTAATTAATATTTAATAATCAATTTTATTATACAAGACACAAGCTTCTTATTAAATAATGTAGAAAATATAAAAATCTAATTAATATATTTTCAAAAATTTCGAAGAAAAGGAAAAATCAGTTGCAGACAAAAAAGAAATAATGTGCTATTTTTTTAAATAGTGTAAAAAATTGTATTCTATCAACGTGATATTAATATATCTATGAGTTCATTTCTACAAACGGATGATAATAATATTAATGAGAGACGCAGCCGAATCCGATGTCGAGAAAATCGCTACATTATTGGAACTTCATCGAATCGAACTACGTCAGTTACTCCACACCACGCCGACCGAAACTAATTCGAGTTTATGTGCTGGAGGAGCTTCCGAATAGTCGTGTTTAACGAGTTAGCGGACTTATCGACCTGCGATGGCAGCTCATTCGATTGTTTTGACAATCTTTATTATAGTAATTCATCTATTAAAAAGTAATTATCGGCCTTTATTATCACCGATAATACGGCGGGGATTTCAGATCCTGGCTCGTTCTGTATATTTTCGGTTTGATTAATCTGTTGATTAATTAATTGGTAAATTTGCCAGACTACATGAATAAACACGCGTATGGTTCTACGCGAATGCAGATTTGATCGCGCAACTCTGCCAAAGCGGAATTCGTTACGAGTTATGATACAGCGAGAGTGAGATTAAAAAAGAAAACTTTTGCAATTGGAAATTTGGAGCGAAATAAAAGAATCGAGTTGACACACGGTGCTTTATTGTCAGTAATTACAGAACAAAAGCTGAATTATAACAACCTGTAAGCCTTATTTTCATTTTATATTCTTTTTTTTTATAAAATCAGTAACACAAACAAAAATTATAATAATATATTCATATACTATTGTTTTTAATTATATTTGTGTAATTGTACTCCACATTAATGTTCTTTAAACAAAAACAAGTTTGATTCAATATATATATATATATATTTCTTTTAATACAATCTTTATTATAGTAACTCGTCTATTAAAAAGTCATATATTTTTGTCATATATATATATATATATAAAATATAATTTATTAAATATAAATTGTAATATAAAATTAATCATTTTTTGAAAACCATTCATTACTTATTACTATTATTGTTCTTCTAACCTGTACATATTTCTTTCTCAGACATGTATTTCATTCACAATACATTCACTCGATTTGTTCTATTATCATAAAATATCTCTTATAATCATCTCTCTTTTTTCCTCATGTATATTATTATATATGAACGATGAATATTTATGTATTCCGTGCTAAGAGGTCTGGAATATTGCTTCCGTCCTCTCCGTCTTGTCTTTCGTGTGCTTCGACGTAAAAACAATGCTAAAGGTAAGTCGTGCTCTCCGTCTATTCATATCATGAGCGCCTATGTTTAATATGCAGTTGTAATTCCAACCCCCTGCTCGTAATTCCATCTTCCTTCCACCTCCCTCTCTCACTCTCTCTTGTCCTCTCTTGTTGTTACTAGCTGCCCGCGCGTTATCGTCCGGCTCCATTCTAGCGTACGATATAACGCGCCCTGATTTCTCTTTGAAAATAGATGACGGTATATTATGAGTGACACTGATATGAGGAAGGATACGAACTCATGCTATTAGAAAAAAATGTAACCGGAGGTGGAATCTCATGAGGGGAAAAATTACGGGATATATTTTTGACATACGAAATCTAGATTGCTTGTTAATTAACATCAATCAACATTAATACGATATTATAATAAATATATATGTTTCTGCTATATTAATAATGTCTCTCGTGCAAAAGTAAAATGTAATTTCTTATAAAAAATGGCGAAAGAAAAAAAACAATTTTTCATCAAATCAGTATCAGTAGATTTATACGATTGAAGATTGAGATTAAAGATTGAAATTTGACCAATCAAGATAAAAGGAACTAAAATTTTTTTGTCCTCATAAGTCAAATTTCAAGCTTTAATCTTCAATCTCAATTTTCAATGCGTAGTTTGATTCCGGCCTTAAAATGTGCTCGCTATTCAGTAATTTGAATCAAATTTTCTTTTAACAGAATCATGACTTTAAATATATTATTTATATAATTATATAATTAGATATTTATATAAATATAATTGTATTATTCAAACTTTTTCATTATAGTATGGAAATATTTAACTTCGAAATTTTTTCCAATCTATGGAAAGAGCTACGGCATCCAATTCAATATTGATAAAAGCATTAAAATCATTTCACATTGAATACCGATTTCTAATAAATTGGCATGATATGGACGACAGCAATGGCCAAGATTAAAAATCTCGAACGACCAATTCCATTTGACAACAATACTCTTTCTCCCGTCAGAGGGTGAGCGCGAAATGCGACACGGTGCTCCATCACCCGGAGTGGAAAACATCATTCGAAGACGAAAAACTGCGGCTTTTCTACTTTTCGAGCTACTATCGGATTTTCTCGCTCGGCAGTCGTCAGGATTTCCGTACTTCTCAAGACCAAGTTGATGCAAGAAAGTCCCTTGTGTCCCATCTCTGTTTTTCTTTCTCGCTAAAAGAGTTCATGATTGCACGCGAGATGTGATTGCATACGAAAAGATGATCGATAATTTCGAAATGTACAATAAAGGGCAAGCGAATGAATCTCTGATATTGCAGTTTTGAATAATTTCACTACCATTCCATAGATTCCATTCATTCTTCTGATCTGATTACATACATAGATAAGTTATTTAGAAGCTTTATTTTGGTTCAGTATTTTAAACGCAATTTCAGAAATGCACAACTAATGCCGCTTTTGATTAATTGTAATCGTCAAAATATTTGATTGCTTTCATCAATCGTCGGCTTTATTACTTTCTGAGATGCATAAAAAAGAAAATAGCGTGCGCCCTTTTGTATGCACTCAGCCGCGTACTTTATTTATGGCTGTATGAAAATTCAAAGATAGATATGCACGGTTGAATTCTGCAAGAATACAAAATTACGCTAGGCGGAGCATGAGCGAACGCTAGCGTAAAAGACAGATCGTAAATTTTATAGCTACTCGAGCCACCCCAGATCGTCATCGAACAATACGAGTAGTACCGAAATATCGGTACTACTCGTATTGTATCTGATGTTGCATACAACATTAGTATATAATCTACATACATATCTTATACTTGTATCTACGTTTTCTACTTCAACGTTAAATCGACATTATAATAATGCTGAAACAATATTTATTTCGTAGTAAGAAACAATAAAAAAATAATGAATTACAATAAATCTTACGCAAGAAAAAGCTACAATATTAAAAAAAATTAATTCCTGCCATCTAAATATAAAGTGAAATATAATTATACAATTATACGGTTAAAAATTATAAAAATTATAAAAATAAAGTTTAGTCTAATCTGTCTTTAAAATTGCTTATTTAGAACTGATAGATAACGAAGGAACTACAAAATGTATCGTGCATGGAATCACCCGATTGTCGCGGTCGACTCGTTTTGATAAAATGCGCATTTTGCGCCGCTGCGGTATTTCATTTCCTCTGTAAAACGCACGTTCGTCGTAGCCGATCCCCTCTCTATCAATGAGCAAAAACCTTTCTACGACGTCGCCAATCCGTCTCACCGCAAAATTCGCGACTGCAGAAAAAGAGATGGGGGAGGAAGAAGGGAAAGAAAGGGAAGGAAGGAGGGAGAGGGAGAGAGGGGGAAGGCAAGAGGGTGAGGGGGCGGATGCGGGAGGAGAGGATGAAGAGTGATGGGGGTGAGATGGGGGCGGGACGGGAGGGAGGAGAGAGAGAGAGAGAGAGAGAGAGAGAGAGAGAGAGAGAGAGAGAGAGACGGATACAAATAATAGCCCTCTCTCGCCTCGCATTTATCCCTGTCACTCGACAAAACAAGTAAGCTCCAAGAACGGTTATGACAAGAGTCATTCGCCCCATGCCGGAAGTATTACCGTGCTCCTCCATTATATCTCGTCGCATTATGGGGATGTTATAGATACATTCTCACGACGACATTTATAACTCGTTACAACTTCCCCTAGGCCACCCTACTTTCTTGTCTTCCTGCGTCCCGATTGACCTGATGGGATCCTTTCTCATAATGCTCTTCTCTTACTGTTTGGAACCATATCACAACGTGTCAGGTCGAATCATATCAGATTGCTAAAATGGTATAGTCGGAGAATAATATCCCAAAGCTAACCAAAACTAATATCCTATATAAATTTCGTGAGTGTACCTAGTTCTTGCTGAGGATAACATAATCAAAATAATGATTAAAATGCAATTTGAAATTGTGTTGTAGATAATATATAATATATAAACAAAATTACATAAATATATAAATATTATATAAATAAAAACTCTCAATCTTAAACAATAAAATAAAAATTCAAATAAGATTGAGAGTTAAATCGCTGATGTAAGAGCGAAGAATTAGGAAATGCAGATAATATTCAGCATTGATGGTAATCTTCAATTTTAAATGACATATCATGATGAACAGACACGATTTTATATTCAGAGGAACGACATGTATTTGATATATATTATAACTTTCGTATTTAATTTTAAAATAATTTAAATTTCATTTTTTTTAATTTAAAAAAAATTAAAAAAATTTTTGTGAATCAATATTTCCGAGCTTCGTTTTTCATTTCCCATTGAGTATTGATTGCTGCATTTCTGCCAATCTGCAAGTGACTCGCTTCCAATGGAGGATTTTTTGTTACTCGCTGAGGATGAGTCCAAAATGAGTCGAAACGTTCAATGAAACAAATGAAGATAATTATCAATATAATATATATATATATATATATATATATATATATATATATATATATAAATTTTTTGTTAGAGACGTATATACGTATATACGTAATTAAGAAAAACGCGAGTCAGTTCTAAACGAGCAATTTTAAGGGCAGATTAGATTAAACTTTATATTTAGAGGGCAGGAGTCTTAAAATCTTATATCTTTTCCTCGGATAAGATTTGTTACAATTCATTATCTTATTGTCTCAAAATATAACATTGTTTATTTCACTATAGCAGCTTTCTCGTCCTGCAACAAATAAAGGAATTCGAAGATATACTGTATTGTACAGTTTGCACTTGATTTCCGTACTAGAGAAGACTCAAATCCAGAATCAAAACATTCGTTAGTTAACTTTGCTTAGTATTGAATTGGTTCAGAAAGTTCGTGCCATTTTTTTAGTTCAAAATTACACATAGTATAGAATATATTTATTGTTGTTATCATATCATTCAATGGAGCAAAGTTTTAGCTTTAAAAATTGATTTTTTTTAAATTACGATGATTTTTAATGTGAAATTATGAACAACATAAAGTTATGAACAATCAAAGTTAAAATGCTCCTTTTATTTAATTCGCGATAATTCAATAACAAAAAAAATCTTAAAAACATTTTTAAAAAATGATTTAGGGAAAACTTTAAGCTCTCATTTGGAGCAAAAGCTGAAAATTTTCGCAAATTTTTTTTAGACAAATGACCAATGAGACCCAAAGTTAGAAGAAAATTTTTCGTCTTTTTCAGCTCATAGTTTTCTGTATGTAAAAATTATCAAACTCACAGAAATTCAAAAAACATAGTAATTTTTAAAAGTAGAGATTTCAAGCTTCAAAACTATTATTTTTAAATTTAAATTTCATTTATTTTTGACAAAGATATTGTAAATATAATTTTGTGCTAAAAAAACGGCACAAATTTTCTGACCCAGTACATTCCAATTGTTTACGAATTATATCTTATCGCCATATATATTATTGACACATTGGCAACCGCAGAAGCTTATACAAACAATTTACTTACATTTGATTTATTCTTGAAGCTAATCAAATTAAGTTTAAAAAAGCATCAATTTCATTTTAATTCTATTTTTCCTATGTTTCGTAGTACGAGATAATCATATAAGACGTACAAATTTCAGCGACAATCTATTATCACAATTCTATTAGCCATGTTATTCTCCAAATTTTTGGAGGCAGAGGTAAAGATCAATCGCGATATAACACAAGCAATTAGCGTAATCCTGAATTAACTTCTCGCAATAATATCATGGACGATAACTGGTATTGAAAATTTAAACGATCGTAATCAATTCGACGCGCAGTGTGTGACGCAAGCAAGATGTAACCTGATAAAATATACGAGTAACGCGATAAGTAGAGCTTTGCCGTCTTTATTAGACCGGAACTATCTTCCCGTACGTACTCTACGTATATACCGTATTGCATTTGACATTATTTCTGTCTCTTTTTCTCATATGCTCGTTTATTTAATTAAAAACGCGATCACGCGTTTACACACTTCCGCGCAATGAAGTCTCCGCGTGACGTGAAAAGCGGCGCCAATGGTAATTGCATTCTGCGCCAATGCCGCAGAGCTGCATTGTCGCAAATATTGTCAACGGGAATGGCGAAACGGCAGATCGTTAAACACGACAGCTGGATCTGTGACGAAACGATCGGCCGCGAATTAGCACGCGCGCGCGCGCGCGTGTAATCGCCTCTTTGCATTCTGCGCGCGAATCGCGGCTCCTATTTGCATGCGAACGTGAAAAGCGGTAAAACTGGCGTGACGACGCGGCGTTTTGCGTGAATATATCCCGCGGGATGCATCCCACAGGATCGGCTACGATATTTCAATCCTTTCGACCGCGGAAATAAATTCGTCGCGCGGAATTTAAGTGAGAGCGCAAGTATAATTTTTCACTAAAATCAGGTGGAGTTTTATTTGTGAACATATGATCACGGCATTTCTTTGACAATTCATGTAGTACACTGAAAAAAGCCTAGTTATTATAACAAAAAAATTTTATTTTTCTAGATATTTAGCAATTACGAATCAGAAACGGTTGATTATTATGTTCACATTCACATATTCACATGTTCAATAATACATAATAAATATTTTAAAAAGTAAAATTATTTTTTGATTATATTAATCAAACATTTTTTAAAAAAATATTTCACTTAACATTTGATAGCTATTATTTTTTTAGGGTACTATTCGTCACGGATAAATAATTCACGTGGTGCTAAAGTTCTGACAAAAAGTTTATTAAAAATAATAAATTTTCCGGTTCCTAATAAAAATATATATGTTTTAAGCTAGTTTTACATTTTTTTTTTGCCTTGAGAGCAAATTAATGCTAAAAATAGACTCAAGAATTTTATGAATAAGAAAGGATAAAAAGCATATACATTAGAGAAAGCCCTACATAGTTCATTCTCTATTCATGACTCTTGCCAACAAATTTTCTTTATTTCTATTTGTCTTCGTTTCGCTTATAAGCAAGAACAAACGAATAATTCTTCATCAAGTAAATATCTGAGTCAATGGTATGGAAGTACTTCGATAGAATGAGCAAATTACCCAGCAAAACATTCAACACACATTTGCGCATCATTACACTGGAACAGTTATTGAGGACAAGACCAGATTACTTTTTCATAGGCATAACTCCAAGCCGAATGTCGAATAATTTCCACGTTGTGAATGCATATCGACCGCGCTGTCATTGCATGGATTACGTTGCGTGGGCGGAATATTTAAAGAGGACATCATGCTCCTGAGGAAGAGTCTTGGTCGGAAGTATTATCGTATTCACTTCTCGTGATGCATGTTCCTGCGCGCAGGTGTGCGCACATATACGCATACTGTGCAGATGTTACGAGGCAACGAGGAAGGACGAGAGCGAGAGAGAGAGAGAGAGAGAGGAGGGTATGAAATAGAAAAAAAAGCAACGAAAGAAAACAAGATTCAAGTTTAATTTATTAATTCCACTCTCAGCAAAATTGTAAAAATGTGATTAAAATGTTGTAAATGAAAAAATTAAAAGGATAAATTAAAAGGAGAAAAAATATTAAAAATATATTTACAAATCACGTTAGTTATACCTTCAAAAAACATAATTTTTGAATATATAAATAAATATCAACAAGAATCATATATTACAAAAATGTACATATTAAAATAAGAAAATCATCAATAGATTTATAGAATTCACAAGCTCATAAAAGATTTCGCATTTACAAAAGAACGTATGATACTCAGATAGATAAAGAAAATTCTTTAATTATATATATATATACCGACCAAGAGCATCGGTAATAATTAATCACTGAGTAATACCGCGGAAACATGAATGTGTAATGAGACAGAGAGAAATACACGTTCAAGGCAAGGCCGTTTGTTGGAGATATCTATTCCAACAGGATCAAGCCTAGAGGGAGGATAAAGCAACCCTTGGCATTGTACACGCCGTTGCTTGTTCCTCTATCCTGAATTCTCGATTCTGTTAAACCAAGTGCGGCTGCACTCTGGTATGCATCGCACGTCGCAATGCAGCAGCCAGAGTTGCGCCAGAACGATACGCATGTGTCTGATTTTACAGAGAGAAAGAAAGAAAGAAGAATAACATGCAGAAATGTTTGCCAGTATCTATCGAAAATCTCTGTGGTCAAGATTGTTCGCTTCAGTTCTCTTTCTGTTTCAAAGAATAAAATTTGGAAAAATCTCGACTAAATTTGGATACGTCGAATGATATTCAGCAAGTTTTTTTTAAATTTATTGTAATCATGAATACATTTGAATGTATCTCATATAAAAATAATATCAAAGTTTGGACATTGTCAAAAAATTCGATAAACGCATTTCTTTAAATATTCCTCTTTAAAAATACGTATTGTAAATTTAAAAATATAAACATAAAATTTTTTAATTAATTCATCGTGATAGTAAATCCAACTTTAATATACAATATATTTGATATTATATAAACACGTTATATGTATAAATATTTGTGATAAATTCAATCATTTTATATTTGTCAAAATTATATTATCATATTATCTGTAGTTATGTCATGTATGTACGTACGTTTTTTCTGCAAAGTTATACTCAACTTATTTCATTCACTGCATGCACTTATTACGAAATAACTTATTATATAAAAAAAAATAACATATCTTGCATATATTAGATTATGTTCAAATGTAGAATGAAAATTGTTTAAATATAGAATCACTTGCGATGTAAGTCATATTATTTTAAACAATTTTCCTCAGAAAGAAAGAGGATAAAAGAAGAGCGCAAAAATTGCGCGCATTATTCTTAAGTACACTACGCGCACGGTAAGTATCATCATGAAGTTACGCCATGCCGGTAATTTAACGACTTATCAGCAACTATAAAGAGGACTTCCTACCATTATCCGGGTAGTTTAGTTACAGTTTTGTTACGTCAATTGCCTTTGCAGTGTAACTTCTGGTAGCCCTTTCTGTTCGACATGGCGAGCGTTTCGCCGGAGGACGCAGTAATTGCGTTAACATCGTCATTACGTTACATCGCCGCCTTGATAGCGCGCGATTTGATTATCGCAGTTACAAGTTAATCGAGCAATTGTGAGTCTCCCGATCCTGCCTCGTTAACAATGTATACAGCTATAAAGGATGTATTTGAGTTGTAAACTCTAAGGATATCAGCAAATAATAACAATAAAAAAAAACAGAAATTGTTCGAAAAGATATGATCGATTTAAACTGGAAAGAGAATATTAAAGAAAATTTGATTGTATTATAAGATGAATATATTTAGACTCAAATATTATATAACATTGGTAAATTATAAATTAAATTTTGTCAGATTTAAATATTTATTATTCGAAACACGTAAAAGGTAAAAAAAGGATAAAAGTTAAACTGAACTGAAAATTATAAATTTAATTAAAGTTTAAAATTCTTCTTGAAAGTGATATAAAAATCTTGGAAAAAATTTGAAGAATAATTCCGAGATCAATACGTCGAGCTTATCTGGCCTTTATAAAAAGGCCTTCTTCAAGTTTCAGAAACCGAACTTACGTAGTTTCCAAAATAAGCATCTCATACATCATTCTGCCGTGCCACAGAATGCGATTTTATTTCTGTAGCACACCTCTCGAGAAACGCGATATAGTTGTCAAATCGATGACATGACGTGAGTATATATTATACATCGCGATCTATTAAAGTTCAGAACACTTATTATAAAGAAGTAAGAAGGAAATTTAAATTTCATATTTACATATAAAAATCTAAGAAAGTTTTCAGCGCACAAAACAATTTGAAAATTGATAAAAACAATTATATTACAATAAATTTATGTTTTAAAACAGAGAATTTGTGTCAAAGTAGTGAATTTGTGTTTTTAAAGCAGCAAATTTATTTCAGAACAGATAATTTGTTTTTAAAGTAGTCAATTTGTAAAGCAGTGAATAATATTTATTACAATAAGAAATACAATGCATTTGCATGTGACTATAGAGTATGAAAATGTGACCTCAGTGCATGCTCGCATTGCAGTGTTTCGTGGCTATGACAGATTTCCTAATAATTTCTTGAATAGTCGTCAACTTTAACTTAAAATATTTCGGTTCACAGAGCGACATTTTTTTCTTGTCAAATCTTTATTTTGCAAAAGTGCAACGCATCGATTCATCATTGTATTTTTATCAAAATTTGAGGTGAGCGGACTCTTCTTAATATTTAGCGTTAATTGTAATATTACAATGTATTCTAGCGATACAATATTTTTAACTCAAAACCAATGTTGTCAAAATTTATACAAATATGTTTGAAACCAGGGAATAGAAAGTTACTTCTTAAAAGTAACAAATTACAGTTACTCGTTACCAAGTAGAAAAAATAATTAGTTACAGTTACTTGAAAAAATAATTTTTCGTTACTTTTCCGTTACCTTTTTAAAATCAAACGACCACCAATCAGCAGACGAGTTCTTAGAGACTTTCTAGCCTCAAGCGCTATGAGTCTAATCGAACCATCCAATCGTGTACTAAGTAAATAATAAAAGGAATTGTAAAATTCGATATCAAAATAATGTAACTAATTATAAGAAACCGTTACAGTTATCAAAAAAAGTAACGCAATTATCAGTAAAATTACCCAAAAAGTAACTTGTAATTGTAATTTCGTTACAAGTAATGAGTTACTTCCATTCCCTCTTTGAAATCACTTAAAAATATCTTAAAAAAAAGACATACACATAGCTTGAGAAAACAAATGTTAGAATTAATAAAATAAAAATGTGATAAAAAAGCATTTTATTCGAAAATTTAAAGCAAAAAAAAATAAAAAATGTAAATTTACACTTACGTAGCTTGTCTGAATACAGTGCATATATGTATAACTTCTTTTATATACGGTATACGCACGATTGATGGCACAAGGCAGATGCAAGCCTACTGTATCGATTATTTTTGTTTGTCATACGATCTTATCTTATTTCTTATCACTTAAAGATATACAAACTATTGTATTACACATTGTAACTTATTTCCGATGTAACTCCTTAGTCTCCCCTATTGTACACTATTTACTATCGCATTAATTAAAAATATTTTCTGCTGTAATCAATATCACAATTATAAAAAGATTAAAAATCTTATCAGTGTATCTTATCCATGTCGTCATATCATTATCGATTAAATAATGCATCGTTGAACATCTAATGTTCGTGGACATTATCATTAAGAACTCGTCGACCTCGATCTTAATGTCCTATAAAAATTCAATAAGGAAGGATCGGGTACATCTTTTGCACATAAAGTATCGTAGGAATTTATAATCTACTCTGATTAACTTTTTGAAAGCATTTTACAGATTCTTCTTTGTTTATTATTTCTATTCTTGATATCTGTCATGTTATTATTATCTTTGTTATGTAACTTTGTTATTTATCGATATAATCTATGTATATATATATATATATATAAAAGATAATAAAACAAACAATTTAAAACAATGCATTTATTTACTTCAAGGGCTCCATTAGTTGATTATCTGATAAAACGCAAAAATTATTTTCAATTTATTCGTGACACAATGTCACGCTCTAGTCATTTTCTACTTAGAAGCCACTGTAAATCGACACTTTCTGTGCCAATTAGCGTTTCTGTCGAAATGTTATATTCGTTGCGCATATAAGTACTCATTTGTACTTGCGTAATTTTGAAACTTGCACAAATGGAATTCTGTAGAGAATAATTCATAAAGAATATTTCTGTCTTTTCAATAAAATTTTTCATAAAAAAACACATAAATAGAGTATATAATATAAACACATATAAAGAAATTTTGTTTAATTCTTGTGAAATTCTTTAAAAAATGAATCAATTTTTCATTAAAAATTTCTATTGTATTCATGTAAAACCGCGATACATCATTATAATATAATATATCGCATAATTATAATGTACACATTAATATAATAAATAATTTGTTTTGATAATAAGGCTTATGTAAAATATTTTAAATTTATTTTTAAATTTATTACGAACATAAAATGCACGAAAATTTAAGAAGAAGCATAAAGAAGAAAACAATGTAACTTGACCTAATTATTATTGCCCTGGAATTGCATGCGATAAGTGTAATCCTATCAAGAATAGAGAAGGGGTTATGGAAAGTACAGATAGCAGCAAGGTGTGGCCGCTCTTACGTAAGCAGCCTTTTAATCTCTTTATAAATTCCTTCCGCCTCTCCAGGGAAGACCAAACATAAACTCGATGTCACTTTAACGTTAATGGATGCAAATAATCTAATATCTTAAACCATTTTTGCTAACAAAAATATACATCGCCAATTAAGGTCGGAATTGTCTTTTTAATTGCATATTGAGTTAAAAATAGTTCTTTCTTTCTATAATATATCTGTATAAAATTAAACAAATTAATCCAAAAGCATTTCATTAATAAAAAAGAATAAAACATGAAATACATAGTTTATCCATATATAAAAATTTAAAAGAGAGTATTGATTTTCTTTTGTCTAAAGACACTTCATTCATTATTCTTATTTATTATTACAACATATTCCTACGTAAAAACAATAACTACACGATAAAATATACAAATGGTCCATCGACAAATATTTCAATTCGCATTTTTTCCCTCGATATAAAATAATCGAATCAGAACGACCGAAATTAATGTTCAAACCATGGGTGTTAACGTTTTCTGGGCGCATGGCGGGTAAAATATAATTCAATAAATCAATAAACTGCAAGCAAGATCTAATAAAAGGAACGCACCGCCGTCGAATCGCAGGCAGGTTCTGATTAAAACCACGAACCAATTCGAAATATCTCGACCACCAATAATGAGTCAATCAATTTCTGTCATTGTGTTTGCTTTGGCGGTGCGAGTCTGAATACGTGCATTATCAATAGAACACGTTTCAGCACAATACCAATGAAAAACACATTCCTGCGATAGCGACGAAATTTCATGCTTATTCACTAGTGACTGGTGTGGAAAAACATACACACGTTGAAAATGTCACGAAATATCTATTATCTGAAAGTATAGTTTGAAATTAAATTCTCTTTAAATTAATAATCATTTTTAAATAATTGTAAAAACATCTGTAGATATGTAATTATGTTAATAAATAAACTTAATAGAAAGCTTAATTGAAATTAACATGTTAGGTTGGTTAATTTTAAAATTTCATATACACAGCAAACTATGTATAACTGTTATTATTAAATATCTTATTCGAGATAATACTAATAACTCAGTTATTTATTTATAACTAGCTAAAGAATTTCTTTTAACAATGATTTATGCGTTGCTCTTATAGAGTTTCGAGTATACAAATTTCTGAGTAGGATCACCTATTCGCAGAAAGTGCCGTTCGGAAGACGTACCGGTGATCTATCCTCTTATGGAAATGCACGCGCCGTCTTTTTTCATGCTTTTAATATCAGGAGGAATTTTTACGTGCATTCACATGGAAATTTGCAACGTGATCTTTTTTTCTGGTCTCTCGCGCCACGTCGCAGCCTACCTCGAACGCTCGAGCGCTCGAGCGCAATTTTCGCAAAACTGCCACTCCGCCGTACGCGACAGCTCTTTCTCGCCAAGCGTTGATTTATTTGACAAAGAAAAAATACTTTAATGTGTTTTATACGTTCCCGTAAAGCGAACGTCGGAAAATTACACCGTCATGTTATATTTTCCGCTTAACGATAAATTATTCTCGATCTCTGCTTAGGAAGTTTGATGAGAAATTTAATTAAAATTTACTAGTTTGCAATTTTAAAGTAAATTGACTTCCAAAGATATAAAGTAAATTGCCTTACTTACTTGATACTGATATCATATTAGCGTAATTCTTCCTTTTGTTGTTTTATCATAATAATATTATTTTACAAACTAATGTTTCTCTCTAACTAAAAAATTTCCGCAGAAAAATTCTAAGTGTTTTATATATGAAAAAACTAAAGGTAAAAGCATTTTAAAAACTTTTTTTAATATTGGTATAACAAATTCATATTTTGTTATTTGTTATCCGATGTTTTTTCGTTTCTTCTTTTAGCATTCGTGTAAAGGACGTTTTTGTTTATCAAAGTTTACGTTTTTAATCACCAAATACTTTAACGTTAAAACATGGTAACACTGGAAAATTTTCAAAGTTATTTTCCTTTCCGTTATTATTTCGTCAGTAAACTCATTCCTATAAAAAAGAGAAGACATTTAGGAGCTTTTTCCCAGTAGACACGCCAATCCTTTCGGGAACGGTTAAAAAAGGCATTAGGCGAGCGAGAAAAACGTTCTAGGTAGGTATCTCGTAAAATTGTAAAACGTTTGTAACACGTGTTCCGTCGACGAAGCTAACATTGTGCAAAAACAATGAAAAAGGAAACGCGTAATATTCAAACGAACGAATGAATGAGAAAAAGAACGATCGAACGGGCGATGGGATGCGTGTCCACTCTACCGGGTGGACGATGCACGTGATTTATATACCCGAGATTGGGGAACAACGTTCGCCGATAATCCCAGAGCCCCGATATCTCTGTCGAATAGCGCGAATTCGGCTTTCGGTGTTTGCCGGTTCAGTACCATTGCGCTCAACTAACGGGCCGCTTTGATATATTAGAACACACCGTCCGTTTTATATACCGCGACGGTGTTTCGCCTTGTAGTCCTGTATACAAACTATATTGATTCGAATGGTAATCGTAGTTGACTGGCTCCTGAATTTCCACCATTGATCTTCAAATCCCGAATAGTTTATAAAATTGTTTTGAGTAATAATTTTCTTTTGGAAGATGAAAACCACGCAAGGAAAATACGCATTACAATAGTTACAATAGCGTAAGTTTTAACAAATATATTTATCTTATATCGTATCTTTTTTCTTTTATAGATTAAGTTCTCTTATTACATAAATATATGAAAAATATGTTCTATATTTTATATTTATACATATAAATATTATTATATGTATTAATTATATTTTAATACATATATTTAATATAAATATGAAAATTTACAAAAAAAAAACTTTAAATATGTTTTCATCAAATTTATTCTTATGCAATAATACATAAAGTCTCGTAAGAAAAAAAGTATTTAAAAGACGCAAGTCATGTTTGAATATAAAAAGAATACAGATATGCAAAAAAAAAGAATGAAGATATGCAAAAAAAAGAATGAAGATAACAAGCAAAAAAAACAAAAAAAATAGAAGAGCTTTAAAGAAGATAAGATAAGAAAAGGAGAACGAAAGGATGGAGGAACGAGGGAATCGATAGCTATCGTCATGGCAACCATAGCATCAACTAGTTCTATTAGTCCTATTCTAACTAGTCCTTTCTTTTCCTTTGATTCCTTTCTTTTCCTTTTCATAGTTTTTATTTTTCTTTTTTCATCCCTCTTAACTTCATGTAGAATTCACATGGGACATAGTGCGATGTTCGCCGTAGAGCGAATAGTAAGTCCCATATGCTTTTTTTGAAACAAATGCCTCACAAAAGACATCCCTCCGTAGTTCATGTACGAAATGTACATTAAAATAAAATTGGCGTAAAGAAATATAGAAAAATAGATATTAGGAATAGATATTACGAACTGTACACGGATTCTACACGGATAAACATGGTTTGTCTCGCTCAAAAAAAAAAGATTTTTCAGAGGAACCTTGACATGGCGTGCAGTGAGTCAGAACAAATTGCGAACAAATCGCGTGCACTTGAGACACGAAATGGTCTAATTAACGTGTGCAATAGTATAGTAAATTCGAATTCGATATCTTGCTCAAATAGTGTTTTCTTCCATTGAAGTTATTACTTCTAAGCGGAATTGAAACTCTACAAACAGTAGTCGCGTGAGTTATATTTTCTTAATATACTTCTAGACCTTCTTTTATTTACATTAAAGATGAAACTTTAGGAATAAAGATATACGAGAGAAAATAAGAAAAGCGTTTCTTAAATACACATATTTCCAATTCATTGATATAATTTTAATTAATTTTAACTGTCATCACTTGCATCTAAAAATTATTAATTATGAAAAATGGAGAAAAATTACGATATTATGTAAATTATGAAGAAATTAAAAATATCTCACGTGATATTTTTCTTCGATAATAATCTGTAGATGAAAAATTTTGTTTGCGTAATCAACCAATTCAAAATCAAGTATAAAGAAAGAATATATTCTTCCGTACATTTGATTCTGCGACATATGTTTTATATTTAATTTCTGTGATATATTAGATGTTATTAAATCAATTAAAACAATCATAATTATAATGTTGTATTACACAATCATAATTATAATGTACACGGCCGAATTAATTCATTGTTACAACAAAAAATCTCGTGGCTTATTTCATAAATTTTTTTACTGCCAATATTTACAACGTTCTTTACACATTGTATACGCAATTCTGTCAAATAACTTGTCAATCAGGGAATCGGAAATCAGAGAGAAATGCAGATACAAATACGCGATATATCGTCTGAAAGTGCCAGTAGTTTTATTGGTGCTCTAAATAGCAATGAAGAGAGAGAGAGCTTTATTCAAAATATTTTATGAGATTTGCGTCAAATTTAAAAAATGCATTTGTCTGACCAATATAAAATACATTTTTCAAGTTTCTATTAATCGCCAAATAGCTACTTTAACAAAATCTTTTGACGATACACTGTTTCTCATAACTTGTAAATTTTTAATGAGATAACTCACAAGGGGCACTCAAGTCGCTTTTAATCCAATTTTATTTCTCCTTGATATATTATTAAATATCAAAACTTAACATATATTTCTTATATATAAATATATATCGTAAAATCTCAAATTGAAACAAGATTTTAGCCATAAAATATTCTTTAAAATATTCCTTAAAAGTATTGCTAAAATCTTTTTAGTATTTCTATAACTATCTGTTCATATGAATGTATTAAAAAATGTTTCAGATAAAGTTTATTCCGTTTT
>Ga0157364_1002230_pt1 | contig 17774 bp, 9 predicted proteins | sample AttsexASBM2_FD_111476 | JGI IMG/M metagenome (GOLD analysis project Ga0157364, IMG submission 111476) | Fungus gardens microbial communities from leaf cutter ant in Ribeirão Preto, State of São Paulo, Brazil - Atta sexdens ASBM2 | ecosystem: Host-associated > Fungi > Mycelium > Unclassified ... | reverse complement strand
TATTGTTAACAGGATATATCGCCGAACTTTTACCTGCAGTTCTAGAGAGTCTGAAGATGTCTGGCTATTTACTGGATGAGATTAAGGCTGGTTCGTGAGAAATGATTTATTCAAATTTAATAAAATTCCTTATAGTAAAAATTCCTTAATTTTTATCGATTTTATCTTTAAGTTTTTATTCGTTTTTTTCCTTCTCCCCATCTCAATCATCTTGCTCTTTATTTAGACAATAATGTGCCATAAATGTGACTTTCAGATGTTGAAGAAGGTTTCATGCCGTGGTTAATGAAAGAAGTCAAAAAAGAAATGGGTAACATGATTGAAAGCAGAGAATTGTTAATGGGTAAGGCTGAGCTTTGGAAAAGTAAAGTTTTTTAAAAAATTATTCATACTTTTTCAAATTTTATTTTAAAAAATCGAACATAAAATAAAAAAGAGATTTATCTTTATAAAGATTTTCGATGAGCAATGTATATGCAAATGTACAATGGTCATTTTACAGAAATTATTAAAGAAATCTTGGAGAATCGCGCGCAAACATACAGGCAGCTTGGTGAAGAATACAATATTACTTCAAGAATTAAGAAATTAGCAGACGAATATAATTTGGAAGAAGGTGAAATTGATAGCAATTTCGTGAATTATGAGTCACCCGTGGCAGAAAATCATGCAATTTAGTGTGATAATTTGGTACGATATTTAGTATATGTTTACAACATAACATAAACATTTAAAATGTATGATTTATTTTGACAGATCAAAATTAAAATCTCAGCAAAATTTTATTCAATAATTAAAACAAAATTAAAATAAAATTAAAATATGAAAGAGTAACCAAAGATATAGAAAATAAAAATTATTATTGGATCATAAATTTATTGTTTGAAGATAATTTTTTTATAATTTTTGTTATCGTTAACTGTATTATCGTGCGGTTTTCAGGACTTAATGATGTTAGAAAATGAGCAAAACGTAGTTAACTTTTGGATAACAGGATTTACCTTAACCAGCACAAAAGCAATATCCGAATCCGGTACCTTCTACATTAAGCAGTATACACAGCTGTGCAACAAATCCATCTCCTTCGTTTGCACCCTCTGACAGGTCACCGCAGCGCTCGCGATCCCTATCGCAAACAGTAACCGCCGAAAGAACGAGAAAGGCCTATCAGAAATTAATTATCGATTCTCGAAATCAACGCGGTATAATCTCTCTCGCTGACATAAAAAAGATGCAGAGATAAAAATAAGCTTTGCCAAAATCAATTTTTATCCCAAACTTACTAAATAAAGATTTTTTTCTGTGCTGAGATCTTAATACATATTATAATATAATATAATATTATAATATAATATTATAATATAATATGTATTACAACATTGTAAAAGAAAAATATTTTTTATGCAATATTAATGTAATATATATGAAAATATAATTTGTCATTTATTTATCTGTTTAGATTAACATTGAAACGCTGCACAATGCTTTCAAGAATAAGAAGCCGATTACATTCTAAGACATAATTTATAATTTATTCATGTAATTCCGAATTCAAAAATTCAAGTACATATTAAATAAATAAGAGAACATAAAAAGAGTTTAATATATTTTTTTATTATTAAAAATTACTTCCATTTGCCGAATTAGAATATTTCCATTTTTTAATAATAACTTACGATTTTAGATGAGATATGGTCCCTTAAATCAGTTGTTTTAAAATTCGTTTCTAATTCTTATGGATTATTGTATTAATCCACACTGAAGAGCTAACACAGCTGAGACTACTTCTTTTACGTCGAAAGTGACAAATGTTATGTCACTAAAACGGGATGTGTTTTTACACCCGCTATTTAGTTAGATCAGACTATTATTTCGAGTAATAGAGACTTCAAAGAAGCGTATGTACATGTAAATTAAATTGCATTGAAAAAAATAATTAAAGGATCTTTTAATAGGATCTATTAAAACATGAAGAAAATTAAGTATATTAAGTATATTAAATAAGGAACAAAAAAATATGTATGTAATTCTATTAACACCCCCTCCCCTCCCGCACGCACACACACACACACACACACACACACACACACACACACACATTTCTTGCACATACGTACTTATTCGCAAATATAACATTTTTAAAAATATGTTAATATCAGTGCGCTTTTGTATTCACACATTTGAGATATGATATACACTGAACATCAGAGATCATTTTTGAGATTCACCCTTAGACACGATCATAGGCCACCGATATACCGCTAGAGTAAAAAAACCTGTCCATTCCAATCAGGATTAGACCGATCGTAATGGGATGAGGTTTCACGCTGAATTGAGATCGGCACAGTTTTAAAAAGCCACCCACCCTCTTTAACTAAGCCCTCGCGGGTGAGGGGTAGAATCGGAGTGAGACAAGGGGACATATTGTATTGGATTAAATTAAGCAGGGGGACTGCTTTCTCGTACTGTGCATTATATGCACAAAAATTGTGTGCCAAGTGAATCGTGTTTTTCGAGGAGAGGAAGAGGAGACGGTCTACCACATGCTGAACGAAGAGGGGTAAGAGTTGTCCAATGCACCAGGACTGGTATACCACGAGGGCTCCGACATTATTTTGTCATGTGACCCGTGTCATCTGCACCTTCACGTGATTTTTTCTCGCTGCGAATACGACACGTGCAAATTTAAGAACACCTACTGTAAAAATATGAGTCAACGTGATTTTTCGAGCAAGACATATTTTTCTTTTCTAATTTCCAGTTTTTACATCAATATGCGATACATATCTTTAAAATTTATTATATCTTTGTGTAATTCTATATTTTATAAAAATATAAAATAGCCGCTGGCTATTGGCTTGAGTGAAAACGAGACACTATTGTATTTTAATATTTACCCATGGACAATCATGTGAATTGGATTGACTCTTAAAATCAAGTAAATAGTTCCTAATGGTTAAATACTGCCTCAAACGCGGGGCGCGTGATCGGGATGGAGAATATCTGTGGGGTATTCGGTGGTCACGTGTCGTGTTACATGCACTCTGCGGGACACGAGCAATATGTCGATGTGGCACGTGAACAGCGGAAGTGCACTTTGACTTCTCTTGCATGGAATGTAATGTAGAAAAATTTGCAAAGTTTTTTAAAAATAAATCAATTACATTAATTTAAATTACTAAAAATAAAAATATTCTCCGTATATAAAATTTTTTATAAGAATTAGATATACAAAATTAGATGCCGAATTAGATATACTTATTTAATTATCATTAATTTACAAGTATAGTAATTGTTAATAAGTCGTGATTGTAATAATTGTTCCAGCACATTTTCGTAGCAAAATATAATATAAATTCAATATAATTCAATATAATTCAATAAATAAAATGAAAATATTAAATTAAATTTAAAAATACTATAGAAGATAATTCTTGATAATCTTTAGATAACTGTTGTTTATCTGGCTAAATTCGCTAAATTATTCAGCCTAGCTAGCGCGATTCGCAGAGAATATTAATAATACATAAGCCACAGTCTCGTTGGAAGCAGCATTAGACTTTTGACACTTGCAGAACCGAGACGAATCATCTTTATGACCACCTCCCGCAAAGGATCATAATTCAGAATGCAGTAAAGGGACACAGAACAATGAAATTGGTTCCGTCTCCCCGTGGCAAAAGATTCCAAGTGCACGCACATCTCCCATTAGCGACATTGCGTTTACGTACTTTCATGCAAATGTATGCAAAATGTATTTATCGATAACGACGATGTAATGTAGAAAGTTCATAATATTAATACATTATATCAATTTGCTATATTTCATGGATTACGAAATAATATAATTTTCTTTTTTAAATCTCAATATTTATTTGCGAAAGAAATATACGTATCGCTGAGTACTATTCAAAGTTTAATATCAAATAATAATAATAATAAGCACATAATAATTATAATAATATAATTCAAAGAATCTGTATTGTATAATATTAATAATGTTATTTATTATTAAAAATATATCATCCCCAAAAAATATTATATAGTCATAATTGATTACTTTCTGTTTCTCTTTATCAGAATCTTTTCTATGTTTAATATATAAAAAGAAATGTCCTAGTTAGAACTGAACAGTATGTATCTTTGAGTACAAGGCCAAAATGCACTTGCAGTCTCCTCGTGTATCGTCACACCGGGTGCTTGGTGCACGGCTTGGTGCGCGAATACAAGATCGCGGAGGGGTGTTTCCGCGTAGGCTTATTTTGAACATCCCATAAGGGTGCAGCGATAATACGTAGATGATAATCGCGATATTAATATCGCATTGGGAAGCGCACACATGCGTGCAAAGGGCCCATTGGTCACGGCGGAACACTTGCTCGCTTGCTGGCTCCGCGGTTTTTGTCTGAATTGCACCCTGATTTTAGAAAGAGACGATCCGAGGGAACGACCCTCCATTGCGAAGCGACAAACAAAATTTATCAGGAAACTGCGAGAAAGGTAAGTAGGTAAATAATATTATTAATATTCTATATGATAATTTGTTTAAGAAATTATTGCAAGTTATAATTAATTTACTGAACTATATTAATTATTAAATTATTTTATACTTAAGTTAATTACATTGATAATAAAAAGATTCTAACAGAGATAAATATAATAAATATCAGAATATTCAATAATGAATATTTCTTATGTAATTTCGTATTTCAAATTTCGTACTCCATATTTTCCTAAATAGCTATGCCTTTACTAGCAAGATACACAAATCTTTCATACTTCTGTTTTCTGCTCACGAATCGTGCAGAGGAAACACTTGCCGTGTACATTTTAGGGCGCGATAAAATGGTGAAACACTCGTGCTCGAATTTCCAGCGATCAGGGAGGGGTTGGTACAGGGGATGGTGCGGCTTGTGAACACTCGTGTCATTCCCTGTTCCGACATCATACACGCGGATGAATCACGTCATTCATGAAAGAGGTATACAGCCTGAAGGAACCATGCCCCTTTTCTGGTTTCGAATCAGACTAGTAAGTTATGTGGAGCTTCGAAAGCACGTATCTTAAGAATTCACGAGCGATTCATAAAGTGAATAACTAAATACACACATATATATATATATGTGTGTGTGTGTGTGTGTGTGTGTGTGTGTGTGTGTGTGTGTGTGTGTGTGTGTATATTAAATTCGTTTTTATTCATTTTTTAAATAAAAAATTAATGCAAAATTTACTGCTTTGGGATTTGTAGCAATATTCAATTGTGCATATTCGATATTCTTAATCACATGAGTGATTAATCTTATCTCTAAAACGATAAATACATCGTGTCCGCGAAAAGCGGTTTGAGATCATTTATTGCATATAAAAAAAAAGGAAGAAAGAAGGAGAGAGAGAGAGAGAGAGAGAGATGAACAAGAAAAAAAAGAGACATTAACAAGATAGCACCGATTATTAGGTATATCAAGATCAACGGACGATTAGACAAATCCGAACGATATCGCGCCTACGCGATCAACGGCTCGGACCACCGAGAAGAATAAGCCACTTAATTTCCTAATCAACCGTTGATTCAGATGCACCTTTCGGTCGATCCCTCGCATTGGTAGTATGGAGACGCGTAGTGGCCGCAGCTGAGCCAAACAATGTCTTTTCACATGAGGCTTTTATAGCCCTATTGAGTACTGAAGGTCCGCTTTTACCCTGCCGATCTGCGAATTGCACTCTTCGTTGCGTCTTCATCAATATCGCGACAACTATATTTTGCAATAATATGATGAAAATCAAAATGTTGGTTATTAGTTACAATTACATTAATACAAGAATATCTTGCAATATCTTGCAATGCAATTTACATTTAAATTAATTTTATTAATAAACATTGTATATATGTATATATATATGTGTGTATATATATATATATTTCAATTTTTAATTATTGCTTCTGTTTTTTTAGCAATGTATAAGATCTGTAACCACCACCTATACCACGTGACAAGAAAATAGAAAATTTCTTGCAGCAAGCAGAAAATCCCCAAAAAATGAACCTACGACCAGTTAGCTCCTCCCATTCCATAATTCCACCAACATGATTCGCAAGCTACCGAAGGGCCTGTCTACTGCCGGCCCTAAATACAATTACGTGTCTACTTATACAGAGAAGGATAGAGGGGAGAACACACTGACCAAAATCAGGCACCACCTCCAGTACAGATTTAAAGCAAGCATGAAATGTGCTTCTAGTTAGTTGATATCTTAACTTCATATCATGCGGACCATTAACGTACAACAATTCAAGATGCACCTTGAAAAAACTTGGTATTGTGACAATAAATATATGCGGATGTTTGCAAAACTGTGTGACATATTATAGTTTAATTGCATTAAATATTTTTAATATAATTAGAAAAAATTCTGCGTTTCTCGAAGTTTAAAGAAAACTGATCGAAGAAGAACTAGAGTTTGTGAAAAGAATTTCAAAGTGAAGTAGTGTTTCTTAGAATAATTGTTCTACACAAACTTTTAACAGAAACGTGCAAGTGATGTATCCTATAGTATCGGAATGCGAGATGATAACTAAAAGAAGTAAAGAATCAGAAAAAAATTTATCTCAAAAATATCAAATACAAAATCACTTAGCGCAAGAATATGTTAATCTACCCATGATCGGAAGACCAAATTTCTTTATGAGCAGACCACTCGTTCGAGCCGCTGGATTTCTTAAAGGAAACTCCACGACGGAAATGATTCCTGTCAGTACATTGTCTGAAGGAAATACATCAATCATTCAACATGTATGTAATAAACATTCTATTTGATTTAGAACTAAATTTATGTTTTGAAAGTCTTGTTTTAACAAAATATTTTCGCGTTCAACATTCGTAATGAGAGTGATTTCAATGCATACGTTAATCCTCTTGTAATTAACAGCATCATCTTGTAATTAAAAAGTTTTTTTTACTATTTTAAAAATGACTTGTTAAATGAAGAATCTATCAATATGTCTGTCCTTTTTAGTTAAAGTTCTTGCACGCTTCATCTTTCTTCCTTTTCTCTCCACGTTGGAAAAAAAAAAGATAAACTGTAAAATATTCAGCTAAAAAGAATAGGCCTTATATTTATATACTCGATATGTATCGATATGTACACGATCTGTCTTTTTAAATCAAGTATACATATATAAAGAAGTATTATATACGCGGGCTATGTTTCAAAATTTAATACTAATATTAAAAATCTGTAGTTTACGTGCACATAGATTTTCAGTATTGGCAATAAATTTCAGAAACGCAACGTCAGTGTTTAATACTATACATTTCTATCTTCAGATTCTTAAGTATAATTGATTCGCACAGATCCCAAATTTATCTCGAATTTAATTTTAAAGTAAACGTTATAAACACTCATTTCTAGACAGTTAAAATAGAATCTCTCATAAGATTTCAATTTTAATTGAAAATCTATTCAATATTAATGTTCTAGAGTGTCATTGAAATTATTGATGTTGGTGGTCGTCTTCACTGTCTCAATGGATCTATAAGTCCATCTTGCTGGTTGAAAATCATCACCTTGGCGACAGATTTTCAAAACTACAATGTTCTGCTAATGATTAGCAATGACGGACTCGTATTAAAAGCAATAAAAGATATAGCAGTAGGAGAACCATTATTAATGTGGTTTGAAGATTGTATTTTGACTATGTTGAACATTCCATTTTTAACACCGATCAATTGCAATATTCAAGGTAGGAGAAAAATTTCTGTAAGCTAATTTAATTTTTTCATGTGATTTTTCATGTCATTGATAAACTTATTAGTTTTAATCTTCGTTAGTTTTCTATTTAAACATTATCCTTAATAATTTTATAACTAATTTTTTATTATTAATAATTCCTATTAGTTATAAGATTATTATCTGGAGAGACATTGTGGTCTCCAGTATTTCGGCGCTAAGCTACACGCAGCGACACTATCGTTGCTACTTTATTTACGCGAACTGACGAGTTGTGAGATTATGTTTACAAAAATGCAATTACAAGTATATAAGTATTACAACTTACTGGAGATTTTAATTAAGTGTTATCCATTATTACTACCTATTACATGGAGAAATTAAACTATAGATTAATTTATAAAATTTACAAGATATATACGATTTAATTTATAAAAATGTGTGTACGTATATTAAATTTATATATAGTATCAAATTTAACCTAAATTAAGTTACATACAGCTATAAATTAAACTTTTATTAAACAAGATTAAATACTAACTGATTTCTAATTAATGCTAATATAAAATTAATTACAATGCAAGTAGATTTTTCATTATTATTTTAAAAATCTAATTATTTCACTATTATTATCTTGATTAGAAAATTGATTAAGAAATTGCTTAGGAAATGAAAAATAAAAATGCTATTAATAAAAATTTTTTTAGTCGATCATATAAACAGTCTAGCATAATTGATGTAAGTTAGTAATAGCGTTTCCTTCATTTTAATTTATTATTATTGTATTATATCTCACCATTAATTGTCAAGATTGTAATTAAGTATATATGAAAGTAGCAAAATAAGAAATATAAAAATTAAATAAGCTTATTAATAAAATATTTATTAATAATTAAGAAGGTTATTTGAATAATTACAGGTCAAGTTTACACGTGCCATAATTGCAACAGCTGCTTTGATCATCCAAATCCTCTAAAGCTACATTTAGCATTGGATTGCAATCGAATGGACAATAGTTACATTTGGATGCTTCTGGCGAATAAGATCATTAATTCTCCGAGAACGGATTTATCCTTCAGCCAGAATCCAAGAACAAGTTTCACATTTGAGTTAAAACCCTTGCCTATTTCTAGACCAACTGATATTCCAACGTATCCAGTGCAAACAATTGACACTACCATTCGCTCGTTAAGAAATGATTCGCCATCCTCATCGAATCAATTATCATCCATATCCTCAAATGGTCCCTCACCGATACCTCCATATTCCTCAGTAAAATCTCCAACGATAGAAGTTTTACCGAGCTCATCGACCTACGAATCACCCATCGAATACATAACAGAGAGAAATCGTTATTTGACTTTGAGGCCTTACGAAACTCTGATGCATCGAGATATCTACAGAAATAGTTTCATGTCCTATATGCGTCCCAGCATACAAACAGAATCCAAGAAGGATCCCGCGGAAGTGGAGACAATCGCCAGCGACATGGGCAAGTGCGGTGCTGGATACAGATGTATATTTTGCAATAAAATATACTCGAGAAAATATGGATTGCGAATCCACATTAGGACACACACAGGTTACAAGCCTCTGAAATGTGATTTTTGCCATCACAAATTCGGAGATCCCAGTAATCTGAACAAACATGTAAGATTGCACGCAACAGGAGAGAGTCGTTATAAATGCAATATGTGCGATAAAATCTTGGTCAGAAGGAGAGACTTGGAGAGACACATAAATTCCTGGCACTCGCAAAACGCTAATGTTTCCAATGCTGAGATCAATGACAGGGATTAGAAAAAAACCAAGATTATTAAACAATGAATGTCTAAACATGACAGCGTCTCTTTAATGAGTATCGTGGTTTCTTATTTTGGAATTAAATATATATGATTTGATTTTGTTTTTAACACAATAGAACATTTTTCCATTCAAAATTTTTAGTGTTGTATATACGTGGACAAATTCGAGTATCGAACTCAGATCTTTCACAGACAACTGCTTAGTGACCTTATGCCCACAATCTTTGTTGGGTGATTTAGGCTTTATTACGATGCTAAAAAAATGTCATTGTCTGTGATAAATAGATTATTTAGAAAAAAACCAATAATCGTAAACAATGACATTTTCCCTAATTCTGAACTAATTATAAATATTAAGATGTTAAATAGAAGGATGTGTTATTTTGAAACTAATTTAAGAAATAATATCGTTCCTCGCTATTTCTTAACAATTTCAGAAGAACTATTAAACTTTCAACATTTAAAATTTCCCAGTTATAAATAATGTAAATTTAATAATTATAAATATATTTTTATAGCTTAAATCAAATTATAAATAACCTATTTGTGAATATAGCTTTATACGCATGTTAAACTGATTTTTCTAGTACAGATTTCAATAAAAACTAGTTTATGTATTTTATTGTAAAATTGTTGTTGTTAAAAATAAAAACTTATGTACATCAAAAAAAACTTTTAAATGTTTTAAATATATTTTTTTGTATCATTTTATGTTTATATTTGATAATTCTTAATTATTTATAAGAGTGAGAGATTATAAAGTTCATAGTAAGTAAAGTCGTTGCACAAGAATCAACGGAATATTTTTTTCACTTTCGATATTACATGCTGATTTTTTACAAGTAATCTAAATTTGAAATTCGAATATAACCAGACAAATGATTTTTGTGACGTAGCTATTATATTTGGATAGAAAACTTTTGCTAAAGTATTTAAAAATTATTTAGATACAAATATGAAAATAATTACAAAGAATTCAAGATGATTGCTAAAACATCAAAATTGTACAATATTATCCATTATGCTTGAGCGTTCTACAATATTATTTTCAAATTTATCTAGTTAAATTTTTAGCAAATTATTTTTCCATGTTCACATTCTTATCGATAAAATATATATACTGTAATATATAGCTGTAATAGAAAATCGCGAACATCGCTAATTAAGATCGTATATTTCGATAAATTCATATAAGTAATTACTTTATGAAAATTTTATTATCCAACGATACTATGATCGCATGAAGTTCACTTGACAAAACTGTCATATTACTGCAATAGTGTATAATGTATATCTAATGGATTCTTCATCAGAATTTTTATCATTTTGTGTCAGACTAAGAAAAAATTAACAAATCCGTCACTGACATACAAAATTAACTTTTGCGTATACATCTATAATAATAATAATAATCATAAAAAAATTCACTCACCAGTCGCTGGCAATATGTAGGCACTCGAATCCACTTCGACGGACTGAAAAAAGAAAGAGATAAGAAGATATTATAAATTATAAGTATTATAAATTATAAGTATTATAAATTATAAGTATTATAAATCATGGCCTACAAAATTTTTTTATTAAATTTAAATAATTAGAAACATAAAAAAAGACCTTCTACTTCATATATCAACCGTCAAAATCCTTTGTTTACGATATCAAATATATCGCTTCGACTCTGATCTCACATACAACTTTTGCACAAACTCTAGTCAGCCCATTATAAAAAGATCTGTTCTTTAGCTGAATTTCTTGCATGATTGTCTTTTCTCTTTTTCTCTGCAACTTGAAGAGAAAAAGAAGAAAAGTAAACTGTGCAAGAACTTTAGTTAGGATCTGAGCATAAGAATTGTCGTAACACTTACTTAGACTTAAGTTGTAGACGTAAGTAACGCACAAGTTTCACATATGACATACAACTTATTACCATATCTCCAAGAGACGGCAAATAGTCGTATGTCGTACGCCAAAGCCTATGCGTCACTTATGTCTACAACTTAAGTCTTTACGTGTTACGACAATTCTTGTGCTCAGACCCTTAGGTCTGTAAGGAACAAACTTTAAATGCAGCAAGTGCAATGAATTTCTGAAGCGATGTCAACGACATCTGTAATACAAACTCTGAATCTCGTTGTCGCTTTATTACGCGCGGTCGACCGGTTGCAGGAACATCTGCGATTTTACTGTACGATATTCGCAGAATCTGATAGAATCTTAAAACGCGGATACAGACAATTACAAGGTGAGCACAGTGATCTTATTGTAAACAAAAAATGTAAAGCCTCGAATGATAATTTGAATCCACTCGCACTCAACTATCATCCAGACACAAATGTTAAAAAAATAAGGTTATCCAGGTATTCTGTGTCTATGATGTAACAGCCTCGCCAATGTCACTATGTTAAAAGAAATGTATTTCTTTCTGTAAAAAAAAAAATCAATCTTTTCTAGTGTGCCGAAATGTCTAATCTCGCTCGTACATTGCGTCCTTTCTTGAGGTGTATCCGTAATCAGAGTTATCAGAGAAGAACCTATGCAGCTGCAGCCGACCAAATGAAACTTACATTTGCTGGTGCTAATCAGGTATGATAGAATGTGATAAAGTATAAGAACAATTTTCAGCAAGAGACAGTGGATGCTTTTCATTTGATGACGCAAATGTCATTCTATCTTTGTCACTTTCTGAATATCAAGAAAGATAGAATGATTTGTGTCAACTTGTGTCATCAAATGGAAAACACTGTGTAACACAGTGAATCACTTCATTTTCAATATTAATAAACAACAAAGATGTATTCATTGTATAAAACTGTCTCTTAGAGACAGAAAACAATCGTAGTCATAATTATGCAACAATTAATATGCTCTTCCTTGGTCATCAGGTGTTCTATGATGAAACTTTAATTCGACAAGTCGATGTACCCTCCTTCTCAGGTTCCTTTGGTATTCTATCAAAGCACGTGCCTACATTAGCAGTTTTGAAGCCTGGTGTAGTTACAATTTACGAAGAAGATGGCTCGACCAAGAAAATTTTTGTTTCTTCTGGTACAATCACCATTAATGAAGATAGCAGTGTACAGGTATATATAAAAATGTGTTCAAAGTAAGAAGTTTCTTCATTGAATTCTACAATAGCTTTTCTTCTGTAGATTCTAGCAGAGGAAGCCCATCCAGTAGAAGACCTTGATAATTCGGCAGCAAGAGATATTCTTAATAAAGCTCAACAACAACTTTCTTCAGCAACATCAGATGTAGATAAGGCTGAAGCAGGTATTGCAGTTGAAGTTGCAGAAGCGCTTGTGCAAGCTACACAATAAATGTTATAAGTGAAATTACATATATATATATATATATATATATACTTCGACACGTTAGAAAAAGACATGTGTTCAACATGTTTATCATAATATTGTTGTATAGTGTAACAACAATAAAAATGTGTTAAATCATGTATTTATTAAAAAACATTGTGTCAAATTTTATTTTATATTAAAATTAATATAGATGCAAAAAGAAGTAGAGGAGAGTTGTTATAGATTCTTTATTGAGTTAGTTTTTATATTTGTTCATTAACAACATAATAAATATGCTGCTATTTACAAGCTATTTAGGTACATTGATTTTTTATTGCAAGTACTTATAACAGCCATAAAAATTTTCACGCTAAAATTGTTAAAAATTAACATTCTCCAATCTCTTTATTCATTATAATAATGCAACATAACACTAAATTCTAATTAAAACTTAAAACTTAGTATCTTAGTAACGTTATAGCAATAACGTTACAAATACTTTGGATGTTTATAAGTATTTGACATTTCCTGATTAACTGAGGAAATATCAAGTTCTTTTTTAGTAAACGTGCACTAGCAAAAAGCTTTTGCTCATATATAGATATCGCGTAGATGTAAACAATGTATAATGTTCTTAGGGTTAACGCTATTTGGGAACATACATTCAAAAGTTAAATAAATAATATTCTTAAACATACAACTATTACATCATTTTTATATTTACCATAAAATACCATAAATAAAAATTAAAAAAAGAAGTAACGTTAATATGCTGTATATATTGTATTTTTAACGCTCTTAAATTTGTGACAAGTTCTTCAACAATATACATTTATAGACCAACCATACAAGAAACAGCATATTTGTAATTCAGATATCAAAAAATATACTAGCTATCCATTTATACGTTGCACAAAAAATTATTAAACATATATTTATAAAACATTTGTTTATGTCAAAATAACTTATTTATATACAAACAATTGTATATTATTATTTTGCAATTGTTCTTTGCATTCTGTGGATATTGTCAGTTGTTAAATTTTTTTTAAGTTACATTTGTGAACAATTATTTTGAAATTGCAGATATCTTATACAATATATTATTGTATTATAATTATGCAACAGTAATTTTGTATGTATAAACACTTTTGTAAAAAGTCTACAAATATTTGGCACAAAATGTATAGAATATGTTATATATAGAATCTCTTAACAGATTCTGTCAAATATAGCATATATATATATGTACAGTCGCATATTCTCAATTTGTCTAAATAAAATATTCAAAAGGCAAAAGTTGCCCATATTTAAAGCTATCAGGTGTAAAATCACAAATCTTTTGGGGGATTAGCATTAGAGATACAGCATTATTGTTTTGCGTGACTAGTTAAAATTAATAAAGAATATTTGCAAATCACTGATTTCTTGCTACTTGACATTTCATCAAAGATGGTAACAATTTTTCCCTACAACATGCATTTGTAGTATTGCTAGTATTCTTACAACAATTGCTAAATATTTTCTGTAGCTGCTGCAGTGTCTTTAAACAAATTACAACACAGCAAGAATCACAACCACCGGCCTCGGCGTTGCAGGAACATTTACCTTGCAAAGAAGACATAAAGTCGCTTACAAGTTGTACCGTATCTTTTCTCGTTATTTCGCCGACCGGGGTATTTGTGCAACTCTGACAATTTTGTACGTTATCGCATTTACAATCAGTACATTTACATATATCAGCATCTGCAGTAATCTCCTGCAAAACATTTCTATCTTTATTCTTTATGTTATTTGTTTTATGCTCATCATACTCTGCAAGTTTTTGGCATTGTACAATGTCGATGTTTGCCGAAGTGTGTTCCGTATTCATTACATTGACGTTTTTTAAATTTTCCGTAGATGGCTGAGTTTCCATTTCTAGTGGAAAAGGCTCTGGGCCTACTAGATCTACTAGAGAATGAACTGTAGGAAAAGCATTTAGTTCTGACCAAGATTGTGCTCTCAATGCAGGCGCAGTTGCCAATGCCATCACATCTATCCAAGAGGAAGGTAATTCCTCTTCGGTTGCTATCGCGAGTTCAACGGCTTCGGACTGACTGTTTGTAACTGCATTTGCATGTAAATCCTGATTTGAAACTGCGATAAGAGACTCATTCTGTAAATTCGTATCATCGATGAATGAGAGAGTATCCATTTCGCTCTCGAAAAGGTGGGTTTCGTTCGAGGAACTTATAATATCAGTAATATGACTAGTAATGCAATTGGCACTATATAACGTATTGCTATCAGATAAATCTTCTGCATTTGATTGATTTACGAATACTTCATCAGAAGCAGTAACGGAATTATTTTTAAATTGTTTCATATTATTCGTGAAACTTGTTTCCTCAGAAGAAATATGTGCTATTGCATTTTGTAAACCATCCTGCATAATCTTCTGCCTTAAATTTACTGGGATAGATTGATCCTGTCTAGCTATACTGTCACTACGCACTTCCGGTAACGAAATTGACTTGTGCAAATGATTTTGATGTCCAACAACATCCATTAAATTATCATGTTGTACATTTGATTCAGTCATTTGGTTAAATACTTTAAACTTGTGATAATCTTCATTATTGTTAAAAACATTAACTGCCTGTTCGTTAAAATTATCTAAGATATCTGTTGCAAGAAGCGCAATTTCGGTAGTTTCATTCGAATTTTCTTTGTCTTTAGAAATATAACCGAGTTTTGCGTCCAACTTGCGATGCGTCATAATATCTATTACATTAGTAGGAGTTATTTGTTCCGCTGCATTTTTTGCAGATACATATGGCATGTTTCCATCATTTTGCATGAGATCTGTAGATATTGGTATGACAGCATACGATGGTATAGTAGTGTTACTTGCGCTAACTTTTACAAGTTTCAATTGTAATTGAGTTAACCTTTTTTGCTTCTCAGCCACATCATCATCCTTGTTATCTTTATGCTTCTGTCATAAATAATTAAAATTTAATTAGATTAATACAAAACATACTAATATTGTTAATATTTCTGTGGTTAATACTTACTGTATTGTTAGTCATAGTTTTATTATGTGTTTTTATGTGGCTTTTTAAACTGTGAGGAGTAGTAAAACGTCGTTTGCAGTTTTCAAAGGTACAAATATATGGTCGTTCACCTGTATGTGTCCTTTTATGCGTTTTTAAATGGTGCGAAGCTGTAAAGGCCTTTCCGCAACCCTTTTCTCTGCATCTTAAAATAAACAGGAAATGATTAATCCCAAATATTTATAAAAGATCCAATATGTAATAACTTCTAGAAATTAACCAAGTTTTGTAATGTTTTTGTTTTGATTTATTTAATGTATTGATATATAATGATTTGTAATGTTTTTTTTATATTACAGGAAGTATCGAAAAACATACTTGTATGGTCTTTCTTGAGTATGAGTACGTATATGTTTCTTGAGATCGCTTAAAGTAGTGAAGAATTTAACACATCCAGTCTCTTCACAGTTGAATGTATTGCCGCTATGAAGTCTTTGGTGAGCTCTCAGTCTATAACGGGTATTGAATGCCTTCTTGCAGTCTTTGTGAGTGCATTCAAACGGTTTTACTTTTGTGTGTACTCTAATGTGGATCTTTAGACTGTAGGACGTGAGAAAGGCCTTGCCACAACTCGGCTCTGCACATTTAAATCGATACTCGCCTGAAAGTTTTGAGAATTCCCTCCACATAAAAAGATTGCAGGTCTATCTATCTCTTGCAGTATCTGAAAGCCATGCAGGTCAAAGCGTTCCCTTTATACCAGCATTGATGAATTAATAATATCAGTTGCAAAGCAGAATTATATAAATATAGATTTCATTGCTAATGTCATCACAAGGAAATATGGCTGTGAAACTTACCTGGATTCTTTCATCCATGGAATATGCAAAAACAAAAGCACATATAATTTGTTAGTATAGCAGATGGAACAAACTGTATATTGTACAAGCCCAAAATGCAAAGCATAATGTTCTTTTTTTAATGATAGGTCAGACAGATGAGGCAACATACACAACGGTATAATGAAAATTCAAGATAATTATTCTAAATAAGATAAAAGATTTTAAAGATATTAACTATAAAAGTAGTTATACATTCATGATCATTTTTACTATCAAGTTATATTTTTTTACTTATATGTTAGAAATGACTTATATGTTAAAGACATTGTCTATCACTAAAAAATTCTCTATTCTAATTTTATCACATTATTATTAAAAATCCTATATTTTTATTCCTAATAAAAAAATTATTCTTAGAAATTTACCTTTATGTGTTTTCATATGAGTACGCAAATTTCCAATGGTACTGTATGTCCTGGTACAGCCTTCGTATTGGCAATTATAACGATTGATATGTTTCTGATTAATATCTGGATCCATACTTTCAATCGTAACAGTTTCATGAGAGGTTGCATGATCTTCAAGTAATACATCATCTTGATCTTGATGAATTCGCATATAAATTTCATCTGGATTGATGGTATGATGAATATGCCTGTAAATGTTAATACATATTTTCAATATATGTATTTATATATATTCATATATATTTATATATATAAAAAATTCTAAAAAAATTTTCATATTTCTATAAGAATAAATAATTTTTGTGTGCTATTTTTCCATGAAGTTGATAGCACTTGAGCAAAAAATTATTAAAAACTAATATTCGGCGATATTTAGTAATTAATATTTTGTTAATTATTGTAAAAATGGTAGAGGACTTTTCAACTCAGTTTAGTCTGCTCTACCAGCACACGAAATATTTGATGGTCACCCTGTGTGTGTGTGTGTGTGCGTGCGTGCGTGCGTGTATGTGTGCGTGCGTTCTGTTTATCGGGTTTTTATCTGTTTTTTATCAGTTTTTAACCTTTTTTATATAATACTTCTCCTGCTAAATATATAAAT
>Ga0157364_1002229_pt1 | contig 17775 bp, 15 predicted proteins | sample AttsexASBM2_FD_111476 | JGI IMG/M metagenome (GOLD analysis project Ga0157364, IMG submission 111476) | Fungus gardens microbial communities from leaf cutter ant in Ribeirão Preto, State of São Paulo, Brazil - Atta sexdens ASBM2 | ecosystem: Host-associated > Fungi > Mycelium > Unclassified ... | reverse complement strand
TGTGTGTGTGTGTGTGTGTGTGTGTGTGTGTGTGTGTGTGTGTGTGTGTGTGTGTGTGTGTGAGAGAGAGAGAGAGAGAGAGAGAGAGAGAGAGACGCGAGATGAGAGACATTAAAAAGAAGAAAGAATAAAAAAACGTTCGTATCTCTGCGAGTCGACTCTCAATCTCCGATGCGACGGCGTTGTCCATCGCGTTGCACCGATCCTCTTTCCACTGTGGATTTATGGAAAACGATGCATTACGTAAATTGCAAACGCGCTGCAAGCGATAGAGGGAAGAGTAACAACAGCGGGTTGCGACGTGTCTGAATCGTGTTGTGGCAATCGAAACGTCATGTAACTGGCTGACCAGCCGACCAAACGGCCACGACGTTCCGTTGGACCTATGTCGAAGATAACGTTCAGTCTAGTATCATCAAATGATATACCGGTGGTCGCCGCTAGATGCATTTCTTCGGTAGGGTACCTGTAATTTTGTAATCGAAAGGAGCGAAGATATTTCGACCGTGAGAATCGACCGTGTTACGATGACGTGACCGTGTTGTGATGAATTAGGTATCTCTTCACAAAGAACCATCTAATATTCTGTCCTAGAAATAATTTTTCGATATCACTCTCAGTAGGACATATCCGAATTTGTTTTTATTTTACAGATGTTACAGATGTTACAGATATCAAAGGAGCAATGGTAATCCAATCCCTTGAATTAATAACATTTTGTTGTGTTTCCATGTGTGTCATAATGTAAATCAATCTATTCGTGTGATTATTTTCAAAGTAAACAACGTCCATATTAACATATTTAGTAAATAATAGATTACAGATACATTTTCATGCTGACACTCGACGTTCGTTTTTAGCGGCAAAACAGGTCACATGGATCGAAATTGGCCCTTGTTTGTTAATTTTGATCACGTGGCCTATTTTGACGCGTCGAGCATCAGCATGAGATTATATCTTAAATTCGAATTAAATTAGTACATTTTCTCGAATGAAATTGTTAAATCCCATTGTTTCGGTTATATTAATGATACATTTGCTTGTTACCGTTATATTCCTTAATATTTAGCATTTTGATTGAAAATAATTTGTTATAATCTGTTTATTTTTTATATCCATCACAATATCCATCTATAACAAAACGTGTAACGAAGGGTTAAAACGGAAGAATGATACCATACATGTCGTGCTTTCGTAACAGTTTGATTATAATCGGCACATGTGTAATTTGCCATCACAATTGAGGGTTCGACTAGGATTTCATGGGCTTAAGCGGATTTGTCTGCACGGGTTGAAAAACGCTCAAACAAAACTAGCGCGCGACTATTCGGAGCATGTCGAACTGTATAGTAATCGGAAAAAAAAAATGAAAGAGGTGCGGAATTAAGCTAGGTAGCGAACACAGACGAACACGACGACATTTTTTTTTTTTTCGAACGAGAATTTTCGGCAGCGAGCTAAATTTGAAGAGCGACCTTAATTTCGCGAGTGTTCGTACCACGATTCACGTAACAGCGCGATCGACCCGCTCTGTATAATCCCGATTTCATAACCGTCATTATTTTCGGAGTAACTTCGGACGCGCAAGCGGTGCACTTTGCGGCCGTACGCGCTGGACAATCGCGTGTATGCACGCGTGTGTTCAATGAGAACGAATAATGCCCTCGCCACGATAAAACGTGACTGCCAATGACGATATCGGTTACGGGCAAACAGCCGTTCGAGCAAATATTTCGCAATGACGACCCACCGCCCATATCCCCCTTTCCTCCCCGGTATTATTAGCTGGGATTTCAGGATGGTCTTAATTACGTTTCACCGGTCGATGCGAACGTGGCAAATGGCCCATTAAGCTGCGCGTGGCCGCGTCTGTATAAATTGAAAATCATAAATCGTCGATCAACCGCGAGCTCGACCGCGAATGATAATTGGTCTTGTGCCTGCATCAGTTGAAAGAAGTTGGGACAGCCGTTTGTTGTGTTACCGAAGTTGAAATAGCGTGCGTCAAAAATATTTTTCACATGCATTGGTCATTTGCACTTGTAAACTTCGAGATTACCTGATACATTCGAGCATTTCCAGCGATTGTAGCTATGCTTCGTCACACTCCGCAAATTGGACCATGCTCTTAATCGCATTCCAATAACCAGTACACGACCGGAATAGTAAATGACGATCTGCAAGTGTCTCGTGACAACTAGAGAGAGATTCTCGATCTTGATTGCTATAATTCTGGTATATTCTTACTAATATAGTGAATATAAGGTAAATCTTAAATAGATTGACTTCAATGGAGACTCAAGAATTACGAAAATACACATGTACATTGTCAAATGTCAAAAGAATAATAGTATTCATCATCTTTTGAATAGAATAATATTTTGTTATTTTTAACTTCCATGTCAAAATATCAGTCAATCCATCTTTGCGATTCGATTCAATACGATAAACAACGTCCAAATTAATGTATTTAATTATGCACTTACAAGTAATAAATTAGATTTGAGTCAAATTTAATACATTTTCTTAAGTTAAATTAATTTCGTTATTTTAATCAAAAATGATTGAATAGTGCCAACTTATAGAAATGATAACTCAAATGAGATATATTGTAATTTGATCTAATGATATATTTGACAAGTGTAAGATTATAGAAATTATGAAAAGTACTATTTTTGCTGAAAAAGAATTGATTCTACTTTCTACAGAAAATTTTTTATCTCATTTTTTTTAATCTCTTATTTTGCACTGTTACATTCAAAATACTAAATTATACTCAATTTGAGTTATTTTAAATCATTTCTACAGATCACTACTGCTACACCTCGACTAATATGGATGCTGTTTACTTTAAAATTGATCCAATCACAGAAATGAATTGTTTTATATTTTAACACACATGAAAGTTAAAAATATGTTATTTAAATCAAACAAATGGTATACCACTTTTAATATCTATCAATATCAATCTTATAAATTATTCAGTAGCATAATGTCGAAAGCATAAAAGATAAAACTGAAATAACGATTGCAGATTAGATTTTTTTGGCACTCTTAAATATTGAACAGATTTTCTTAATGAAAATTTAAATTGAGATATGCATACTGATTTATCTAACACTCTAAACTAAGTGGTTTTGGCAAATTTTCAAAGAGAGTGTTCTCTTCGAGCTTAGTTACAGAGAATATTTAAAGTTAGAAGTACAAAAGCTGCGAGAAAATATGACGTTCAGCCGAAATTATCAAGAAAATATCATTTCTTAAATTCATCAGCAATTCATTCTTGAAATCTCATCTAAACTTTACAGAATATCACATCGACTAATATTTAAAGCGTTAAAATGGGTGATGATGGTACGGACCGAATATTTCGCGCTCTCAAATTTTGGAATCGATCTTATCTTAAATTTACGGAAAGTTTTGTTCGCTAATGAATCTCGCGCACAATGTGATGTCAGTCAGCTCCTCATTATAGAATCCGATGAAATTCTGTGAAAACCCTACGAAATCATATCGGAAACATAAAGGATGTGAAACTAGGACAATAATAATACGATCTGGATATTGGCACTCTTTGGGCGATTCATTTTGTACGCGAATGTCCGTGTTATCGAGCAGCAGGCGCACCAGTTCCACTGCGACTCGATTGGAGCGATATGCGTCGGGCGAGGCGTGAAAAAGGAGAAGGAAGAAAGACAAGAAAAGAGCAGGGGGGGCAGAAAGAGAGCTAAGGGGGTGAGATAAAGTGGTCCGTAGAGAATGCCGAATCCACGGGAAATATCGAAGAAATCCTCGGTGCCGGAAGGACCTTTGGCAAAAGAAATTGAAATAGTTTCGTAACGGCTTCTTAGGGTGAAATCAAGTGGTTGGATAGGATCGTTACGAGATAAAGAGGAAAGGATCGATTCCTTTGTGCGGACCTCTTGTATGAAAGGACTGCTCATCTTTCGCACCGTTGTAATATCGTGATTGGTCGCGTGAAACGTTTCTGTGCTCTTCCTCGTTCTTCTTTTCTATTTCTTTCGGTGGCTATCGATCGCGCGCAAAGCCGCCCACATTTCAACTGCATTTCATTAATTTTTTCCCTTTGCCACCCTCGTCGTACTGCGTTTCCGCGCATTTCATTCATTCTAAACAGGACACGCGATTGTCGAAGAAAAAAAAATGCAAATAGAGAGGCAAGAAACAATCAGGTTTACGAAGAAATGGATCGATTTCCCTGATTCTTTCTGCGTACATATATGTGCTGTATGTCAATTGGTGACTCTTCGCAACGGGCTATTTATTTGCAAACCCATCAGATCTAACTGAAAGTTTTCTGAACGGGACAATCAACTTGAACACTTTTTATCGATACCATATTTCAGCCGGTTAGTAAAATTTAAATCAATATTTTGAATTGAAGTAGAATTAATAGAAAAGAAATGTTTTTTACATTAATATTTCGAATAAAATTCTAATTGAATAAAAATTTAACAATGTTATCTTCCACAAATTAATATCCGTTTCTAATATAAATAGTAGTTAAACGATTGAGAAAATATTACTAGATTTTACATATTTAATTCACTTCAACTCGACCAGAAATCGCGAAGTTTCGTACACACAAATGGACGAAATGAAAGAAACAGGCGGGCCTACAACGCGAATTTATTTAACGAATGCAAACGAAGCGCATGAAAAGCTAAGTAAAGATTTGAGAGTAGAGTAGCAACGGTGTGCAAGCGAATGGAAAAGAATACTGAAACAGAGAGTACTAACCTTGAAGCGAATTCTCTTTCTCCCTTTTTTCATCGAAAAAAGCAAGGCTAATATCGGCCCCTATGTTTTTTGCTGCTTTTAATCTACAAATGCGTCGTGGTTTGAGTCAGACTATTACTTTGGCTTGAAGATTCTCTCTGGAATATATCTGTCGTATGAGCAAACACAGGTGTGCTCAGAATTCTATAATCTTTGCTTTAATTCATTTAGCAGAAATAATTACTCTTAATACATTGTATTTAGAGTTTATTTGAAAAAAAAAGAGACATTAATAATGTTGCACGGTTTTAATTCCGGACTACATGTATATTGAATAACATTTGGTTTTTGTGGTGTGATTACTTTAATTACACTGGACCACATTTTCCAATTTTTAGCGCATAGGATAGATTGTTATTTTTTTAAAATATTGTATACCAAAAATAATATTTCGTATATACAGAGGTTTTGGAAAAAAAAAATAATCGTATTTTTCTATATAATATGTATATAAACTTTTCTCTATACATTTTGTATTCTCTATTGTGACTATTGGTTCTGCGAAATAAATCCAATGTACGTTTTTCGTAAAATATACTTGCTAAACATTGGAGACCTGTGTTTTCGCTTGATTAACATCAAGTTAGAATATAAATCTCTACATAAATCTGTCACATTCGGCAAACGCGTGGCGAGTCTCTCTGATATTTCGATCGCCGACGCGAGAGGGGGTAGAATTTATTCGGGAAATTCTTATCCTTCGGGGTGATCCCCGTGACTCCTTCAAATTGTATTTTTACGTTACGAACTTTTATCACCAGCCCAGAGTTCCCCGCTTCGTCGTCCGACGTGTATTCCAGACGTAACTAATGGCAGATCGTCGTATCGGGAGAGCCGTGCCAATCCTGAACGGGATACCGATAAAAATCCTATACGTTTATATCGACGTATCTTCGTGGAGTAGCTGGACGCAGGATATCGGATTTAGTACGGTCAACTTGTTTCTCTCACCCTTCTTCTCCTCCTCTCTTCTCCTCTCAGCTTGAAACTTATTCCTCCAAACGGCATTTAATTGGAGCACGACCGAAAATTCGGACGGTCGCATACGAGAGAATATATCCGTCTCTATTACGGGATTAAACTATAAAGGTGGGCAGCAAAACGCGCCATTATATTGAAGCTAATATAACGTGGATTCTTTAAGCCTGATAAAACGTGCAATTAACTGGCTATTATAAGCCGATCCGATATATTGTGCGCGCGCGCGCGCGCGCGCATGTTGGATATGAATTTTAATTAGCATAGTTTCTCAATATAGGTCGACAACTAGATTAGATATCGAGAAGGAAAATTAATATTATGTTTCCGACTGATTATGAATTTTTAATGCTTCAAGATTCGATGATTTCACGGTTTCTTTTTTACGTTATTCATCACCATAAAACTCGAGATTATTTGAGAAAATTGTACGTTGAATTTTGCGATGACATCTCCTTGGATGATCCCAGACATCTTTGGACATGGCCGATGCCGTGGCAGCTGGATGCTCTTACACATCTTCTTTCTAAGGCGTTAAGAGATTAACCATGCGCGTAGTAATACGATAAGCGCCAAATTTAATCCAACGAGAGCGACCGTCCGCACGAATTACCGCACCGGCTAAAAGGAAAAAACGTACACGCGGACACTGACAATCGTTTGGATTTCGTAGCGAGAAAATTAGTTTTTCTTAATTGAACGAGGGATATCCACGTTCGATCCCGCGTAATTGGAATCGTAAACCGTCGTCGTTCTCTGATGAGAGAGCAAGAGAGAGAGAGAGAGAGAGAGAGAGAGGGGGGGAGGAGGGAGAAGAAGATATGTTAACCGTTATTTTTCGATGACTCTTGTGCGCTTATAATGATTATCGCGAATGGATTTAATCTGAGATTAGAATCTCGGAGTATAGATGACAATCTTCGCGGTTGTTTCAAACACATTCAGAATTAATTGGACGAAAATGATATATATTTTATTATAGCTTGCGATTTTCTTTTTTTTTTTTGTCAAATTATTTATACAATCTATGTTTTTAGACAATATTTAGAGCTGATTATTGGTCAGTTACGAACGTAATTTCAAATCTCTGTGATTGCGTTTTCTTTTTTTAAGATAACCGTTGATATCCATATTTTTACATCTTTATCCGAATTATGCAGTATTTATGTTTTCACGTTTACATATTTAATAAAATTCATATCTATCCATAATGATTTTTGTACGAATACAATAATAATTTTATATAGGACTATAATTACTGTCTTAATAATATTATATTTTTTCATCGTTTTTCAAATGAGTAGTTGATTTGAAATTTGTATTAATTTTAACATTGAAAAATGACCCAATCGGGATTGAAACGTTTATAGTAATAAACTTATTTTTCTAATAATTTTATCTATTTAGTTTTTCAAATAACATAGCATTAAGATCTAATTTGGCTCGTAGCCCTATACTTATTATTAATGATATATACATTTTCTTGCTGTCCGTCTCGCTTTGATAAATACTGAACTATTGCATTATATACAAAGCTCGAGAGGAGGAGAAAAAGGGGAAAATTTAAGGGCCATTTTTTTTTCGAGAAAATTATATCTGAGATTTTGCAAAAGTTCTCTCTCACAGAGAAAGTTCTCTAACAAGAATGAATGCAATCACCTGCCTTTGTAAATCCCTTGCCTGTTCTTCTATTTTATAAGCAGTCAGCGTAATAATTCTTTCCGTACTGTGTTATACAAAAATTTTCTTAAGCTTTCTCACCACGAGACGGCGTTGTGTGTTTTAATTCAGCCCGGGTGCCTGCCTTCTTCTCCTAGACGTCTCATAAGCCGCGGGTTGGAAAATTCCCAAACGATAACTCGTTTTCCGTAAACCCACGTGAGCATATCCGCCGGATGTGGGATGGGTGAGGCTAGGCAAAAGGCGCTACCTTCGCCTCGCGTAAATTTACGGGCGCGTACGTGCGTGTACGCATCGTCTGCACACGCGGATAGACGAGGAGCACAGAGAGGAGAAAAGAGAAAATAAACTACGCGCATCGTGACACGCGAGCTCCGGTTTTCATCTCTCCTTGCGAAAAGACGACGCCTCCGCCGCCGTCGAGTCTCACGTGCGAGCCAGCGGTTTTTCACGGAAATCTAGTTAGATTCGCTGGGGCGGTAGATCCATTCCGTGAGTGATTTAAGTAGTGACCGGATAGTCAATGCGCTTATCCTCTCTCTCTCTCTTGCGAGAGAGAGAGAGATGCACAAGGGGTGCATCATGAGGCCTTCCCTCCCCGCGCCGTTGCAGTCCGGTGCAGCACGAGAGTACGAAAATATCCGGCTGGCCGGCGGCCAACTAGCCAGTTTTCCGCCCGTCGTTTCGCTCGCGGGCCTCCTCGCACGTACCGTCAGGTATTTATGGATCGCCATTCGCGGATTTATTGGTATCGGGCGTATTTTACGCGATACCTCGGCTCGTATAGTTTGCACCCTAATAATATGCCGGCTACGGCGCAGCGTACGCGAACCCTGCTGCCATCGATAGTATCGTTCGTCTCGACCGCAAATATTTACGGCGTTACACCTTGAAAAATCGCGTACGAATTGAAATTGCGCGAATATACCCACGTTCTTCTCTTTCTCTCTTTCTGCCGAATTCACTTGTGTTCTCTCTTTCTCGCTCTTTCGTTTTCACGTCAGTCGTTTATTTCTTTTTTTATCGCCGTGATGCTACCATTCTATTATCGATGTTATAATCGATATTGTTTCTTGCAACTTCAGCAAGTTCTTTGATTTGGTATTTAATGCGCCTACATCGTTCCTTGTGATATACATGATTTTATCAGAGTTGTCATAAAATTGGAAATCAGGGAAATCGGGGAATTGTGAGAAAAATTAAAAACAGTCAAGGAAATCAAAGAAAAGTCAATTTCGTTTTTCAATTATCAAATTAGTTACAATGGTTTTATTATACTATATATCGAAAAATTATAACAACGTCCAGGAAATTTTTACCTTCTTCTGTTTAAAAAAGAAACTTTTAAAAAAGGATTTAAAAAATTAACATTCTTCTTAGTTATTTTTTCTGTACTAGTTTTCAAGCGTATGTTTTTAGAATACCATTTTTTTATGATATTTTTAAGGTAAAATTTATATAAGAGTAAATAATTTCAGCTAAAATAAACATTGATATTTCGGTTTTTAGATAATAGAATGGAATCTTTATTACTTTCAGCAATACAAAAAGAGAATTTTGTTCAAACTTGATTTCTTTACGTTAATATTTATTCTAATTCAGCATGCCATTATACTTATAAACTTATAAAAAAATTTGATAATGCCCGATTGAGATCCAATTTTTGTGGTGTCTAAATGATAACTTTAATTTCCCTAAAAAAAATTGTGTAGTCTTTACTGACATCGTAAAATATTTAATAAAGACATTAAACATATTCATGATAAATGAATACGTGGTGTTTGTGTGTCACCGCTATTAAATTTTAGAATCAATATTACGGTTAAAATATTAAATGTTTCTGATGATAATTTTTGATAATTTGTAAAGTAAATTAAAAATATTATCATGATGTATACATTATTATATTTTTTCTATTATTTTAAAAATCACAAAAACTGTTTTAAACAATAACACTCATTAAAAAATTGATGTAAATAATGTGTAAAAAATTTTTGTTAGAAGCTTTTGAAATCATTGCAGCGTAAGGTTTTGTTAAATGGTTTTCGGGAAAGCTTGTAAAATAAGTTCTTTCCAAGAATGAATAAGAATTATTAACTGTGGAACTTCTGTAAAAGGCAAAAAAACAAAAAATCGATAACTTGGTGCCCGTCTGGTATAATGAAAGAGAAGAAAACTGCCGAGATCTCTATCCATATATAGGGATCGCCTTGCGACTCGCAAATATTTGATAGAAAGGCTCTCTCATCCAAACTGGTGGAAGGTGATTGCGGTTAGCCAGTTACATCGGAAATTCAATCGTTGTGTGCCAGTGAGCAAACGCCGCGAGACTCGCAAATCCCTCGCGGCTTCGCTCGCCCCAAGGAAACTCACTCGGAAAGCTGGTGGGATATAGGAAGGAAAGAACAAAGTAGGAAGAAACAAACGAACTCCTGGCACAAACTATTCACGTCGTCCTCGTCGTCGTTATTGCCATCGTTCATGTCGTACAAATAAGCTCTCTTTTCATTAATTTTAAAATTTATAACGCTGTTTCATATCTGAAATTTACATTACCAGAGAAATTTATCGATCGCAATTAATATGTGTGAGAAATACAGACTTGGCTTAGAACGAGAATTGGCATTGATCCACAGGACGAAGTCTCCTTTTTTAAAAATATGTATACAAAATGTTAATATATATTTTAATATTTCTGAAATGTTAATTACAATTTTAATTCCGAAAATATTTTTTAATTTAAAAAACTCTTAAAAACCTTAACAAACGTTTAACTCTTGACAAATTTCTGGATTCCGCCAATAAAAAATGATGAATGACAATCTTTATCATGTCTGCCTAGCTGCCTTCCCCTTCTCCACTTAATCAAATTTTAATGAATAAATTATATAATAAATATATAATTTATTCATTAAGATTCGGTTAAGTGCGGAGAGAGGCCAGCTAGGCCTCTCTTTGGGCTATCTTTGTCTGCCTTTCCATCGTCAAAAGGTAAAAAAAAAAAAAAAAAAAAAAAGGGAAAAAAATGTGCAAAGCGCAACGACGTTCTCGGAATTCTCTCGTTTTCTTTATTTTTTCGCGTTCTCCCATCCCGTCGCTTTCAGCGACTGTGAAAGGGCCGAGTCACGAGCGGAGCTCGCGGGCGAAGGAGGCGGTCGCGGGTGCGCGAGGCGTATCACGCGATTCCGCAATCATACCAGGTAGGGTAACATGCACTCGCGTCCTTATCACGGCCCGCAAAGTGAAATTATTCGACGCGAGCCTCTGTTTCTGATACGCGGGTCCGGCGAGGCGCACTTTTGCGCGACGTGTTTGGCACACGTTAAGGGGCTGCGAGGGGATCTTGCGAATAAAATACACCCGGGTACAGGACCGGCGAAGCAAATTTTTTACATGTGGAGTGATCGACGGGTGGAGGATCGATTAGAGATAATTTAAATAATAAATTTTTCTTGGCTTCGCCAAGTAAGAAACTTACACTGTAAAAATAGTCGGTGTAAATTTAAAACCATTGGTATTTATATCAACATTTTCATGAGTGTGTGGATTTAAAATTCATATTAAATCTATACTATGTTGATGTTAATTTGACACCAATATAGTGAAAATTATATAGACGCCATATGATGTTAAATTCATATCGTTATTTTTTATCCATTGCCTGACGCGTAGCAAGCAAGTCAGAATTTACACGTCTGTCCCAACTCTTCTTTAAATACATTTGATTGGTTACCCAGAGAAAAAGAGATTTCATCAAGAGTCAATCAAAGCGTACAGAATTGTTCATTAATATATCGCTAATAAAAAATCCAATAAATTACTCGTTAAAAATTTAAATTAACTTGACATATGTGGAATCAATACATGCCAAATTTACATGTGTGGAATATTTCAACTACTCCACACACAGATCGCCGACTTTACTCGAGTATATACACTTATTGTCGCATTCAGAATAAAAAACGTCGAAACATCTGTATAGAAATACTGCAGGTCAAAGCACGAGATATGATTTGTGAAGCATTGTTAACCGATTATTGTCATCGCGAGAAAAATGGGCTAACGAACGAGGTTATCCTTGAATACGAAAGCGTGAGCTGGCAATCGAGGTTAATTAACGGGCCGCTAATCTCTCTTTAGATTTTACAAGACTACTTGTGCTATATACATAGAGATATAATTTGGTTAACCATGATTAGCACTAATAAATGTGATTAAGTTCGAGAGAATTACACGAATCGTTAAACGCGAAAAGGTATTTGTGTTGCCGTAGAATTGCTGTAAAATTCAAAATAATCCGAATGTAAAATGTATAACCGTAAAAAATTTTTCAAAAATAAATTTTCATTTATGGAATTGTATTTTTCAATGATTATTCACACAAACGTAATTCAATTACGGATAATCAATAGCTATGAAAATTTGCAAATTGCGGCATGTACAATCTAGTACAACCGAACAAATATAAGAGCTCTTTGTATGCATGTATAATACTATCTATCGTTTGATTAATAACGATTACAGGAGAATTTATTGTTCTACCATGCAGAATGTATTCATCGTCCCAATTGCTTAGCAGCGTAATAATGACCGCTTAATAATGACCAGTCCGTCGGTTCATCTTCGGCTAAAATTGTCGAATCTAATAATAAGCGGCCGACTTTCGCGAGAGTGGCGAATTTCGCGTTACAGACCGACCGAAATTGATTTTTATGTTCGTGAGTCAGATTGGGGATCAAGGAGTGCTCGGCCAGCCCGATCGTGTCGGTATTTCTTAACGAGGGTATACTTTTTCAGTCATTAACCGATCGCAATCGCGCTAACCATTGTGATTACGCGACGACGTTGGTGCACGGTACGTCGTTGGAGGCTCACGTGCCTAAATGGCTCCGGCCGCGAGGTTTCGTTGTAACGATCACGCGGCGGGGGGATGCAGGGGCTAAAGACCGTCGTTACACCCCAGCTGGTGAGAACACAGTCGGCGTGTCGGGGGCGTGGAGCAGACGAGGAAAGAAAGCGCCGCGTGTTCCTCGCGAGATCTCGACGTGCCGAGATCGCGCTCGGCGCTCTGTCGAACCGGAGCGATTCCCGCTGTCCGATCGCGAGAAACCGACGGGAGTACCTGCCAATTACGGCAGTGTAATTAATAGAGATTACCAGTCATCGAGAAACTGCGTTCGATGGAAACGGCCTTCACCGATTTCAGCGGTCGAGGTATCGCGCTAGATTACGCGCTATCACGTCGCTTGTTCGTTCGGAGGGAGCCGATAAGCCTCGCGAAATACTGGGTGTACACGATATGAGAAATTTTAAAATCACTCGCAACCGGAAATCCGATGAAAGTCGACGATTAAAGCGTGTTTTTTCTTAAGCGTATACCCACGAGAGGTCAACGCGGTGAAAAGAAAATGTGAAAGAGGAAAAAAAGGATGATGAATAAAGCAACAATTTGTTAAACCTTCATTACTCGCATGAGAATGTCCAGGATAGCTCCATCTTGTAAATTCACTAATGTCTGAATGCTATTTATGTACATTATATTTAGCGCAAATTGTTTCACAATTAAAAAATTTTGCATTAATCTTTATCTAAAGGATGTATAGAATATTATCAATCTTTATTAATATCTTTAGTGAGCAGGTGATCTATTTTTAAAATCTTTTGAATCGTAAGTAAAATTTGTCATAATTCATTATTTCATTGTATTTCTTGCCTCAAAAAATATGACACTGTTTCAGCGCCATTATAGTGGCTTTTCTGTAAAAGTTAATTGTAAATCATCAAAGAGAAAACAATGAAAATTGAAATATAACGTTGGGATGTAAATGATAACAATGTAAATTCTCAAAGAGGAAACAATGAAAATTGAGATATAATGTTGAAATGTCAGAATTGCTCCACGCAAGTAATTACGTTAAAAAAAAATACGAATAATATAAAATTTACTACAACAGAAGAGAGATAGAGAGAGAAAGAATACGACGGTCTTTTCGATGCCTTTCTCGAGCATTCAGATATCTATGGACAAACGGTATCATCTGGCGAATAGGCAAATTCAATCGGTCTATAAATCATCAGGATATTGCTATCGACATCGGCTGCCACATCGTCGTACTCAAATGTCATCCAACTAAACACAAGCATCGAATATCAAGAATTAAGCTAATGTATCAGAACACGCTATTATTTAACAGAGATATTCGCGGTTATATTGTAGAAAATAAAAGATTGATGTAGCAAATATTGTTTTTGTCATATCGTGACTATACGCTTTTTTTTTTTATAAAACATATTGCGTTGAATTTTATAAAAATTAGAATTATTCGCTCGATTGTTTGTCCCTGTATAGTCCATATATACTCATTTTGTGATATCGTTGGATATCGTTTAGTAAAAAAGAAAATATGTGAAATATTTCAACAAGGTACATTCCGACAATGGAAAATAAGAGTATGCTTCCTTGCTCTGCATATATATTCCAGATGTAAGGAAAGTACAGGAGTAACGAAATCAAAATAGATGGAACAAAAGTCGCGCTTATCGTGATATTTCGCGAGCGTGTAAAGAATACGTCGAAAATATGAACAATCTCTTTGAAAATCGTTTACGACGTCGACGATTTAGAATATTACTCGCGTACGGGGTAATCGAGGTTAATGAAAAAACAAAGCGATTGCGAAACACGCGAACCACTCATTCGAGAGTATTCTCGTTTACATTCATAAAAGGCATGCAAAAGTATACAGAACAACCCCAGTCTAAGTGCCACTTAGACTGTAACAAATACTCGGCGCGGGCGCTGCTAAAGCGCATCGCTATTAATATGGCGGGAAGATCGGACTCGAAGAAAAGACGAGGAAGAATTCGGTATAATTAGCAAAGTCGAATAACGAGAAGTGGTAAACATGCAAATTGACTCTCTGCAGCTGGTGGATTCGCATCGTTTCGATCGCATTATATTACGGACGCTGAACTGAACAATTGTACGCGGGTAAGTGTGCGGGCACGTATTCGCGCGATTCGAATTTTGTTTGTCAGTACAAGATCATATCATTAAAACGTGAGAAGCGGTGAATGTCAGATGCTATGTAATATTAATCGAAACGGTAACGCATGGTGCGAGTGCACTCGCTTAAAGTGCGGATCCGAATCCACCCGGTTTCCCAAACAGGTGGAGAAGAGACGCGCATCGTTAAAATTCAATTCCACCATGAGCATTAGATCGAACGAGTTAAACGCGCACACGTTCGAGTCTTGAAGAACGTTGTTCCCGTGCGTGACTGGTAGTAAGGTCAGCGACTTTTGCCGTATGAGAAGTTAGAGCGCGTACCCAGCATTTTCTACCCCCTTCTTTCGCGCATTTATGTACCGGCAATACCTTCCGACGTTTTATGTGCATCTATCTACCTACATGCGTGCTCAGCCGCGTGCATTTACGCGTTTTATTTATTCGCATTCAGAACGTATAGAGCGTTCCAAAATTATCGGCTGTTATTGGAAGACGTATACCAAAAAGTTTGACTCTTTTTTTACTGTGGATTCATTGAAGTACTCAATTATAAATATCTTTGATAAAAATGTCAAATTCAATTTTGTTATGTCTGTACAAATTTGGGTCATTTTTATTTTAAAATATACTTACAATTAGTATTCTTTTTTTTTATACGAATTGTATCATTTTGATGTTTTGGAAATTTAACGTATTATAATGTTTAATTTTTCTGAAGAAATATGCTTTCATAATTTGTTTGTAAATTACGTTATATTTTTTTCTACATATTTTTACTTGCTAATATATTTGTTTTGCGTTAAATTATAACAAAGCTTTGTTGGATCATTTGGAACACGTGAAATATGTTAAATTTAAAATAAATTTTCGACTATGAAAATCTGTCCTAAATTTAGCATATTTCATTTTAACATATTTAACATATATTAAATTTAACTATATATATAGGATCCACTTAGTCTCTTTGTCAATCATGTCAAACAATTCAATTTTCTCTGTTACAATTCGGATTAGTCTCATTATGAAAATTGACTTAGTATTATTTATTTTTTAAATATAAGTAATATCATTTTAACATAACCCATATAGAAAGCTAATTAATTTCCTTGAAATTATTGAACTTTTCAATTACCTACATAAATTAAATGGAGTGCTTTTACAGATCTAGCATCAGTAACTGTGTTACAGATTTTGACATACGGAGGGTTCATTATGGATTTCTCAATGGAGGGTTAAATACTTTTAACAAATTAAAATAGAATGTTTTTGAGTATTTTCTAAATTAAACTAAATACAAATTAAATTATACGTTTCTCTCTAAATCTGAATCAGTGGATAATCACTGATATCAGTGCCAAGTATGTTATTGATAAGCAATGAATTAAAAATGTGAGATCCTTAACCTAGCTAATCTTTTTGCGACTAACTTAATCTTGTTTTAGTGCTTAAATTCAATGAATATGGTATTGGAAGATTGAAATTAACGTGTAAATTTCAGTATTTCAGTTATATAATGCTCAAACATTTTTCCTTTTTTCATTGAAACTTCACTGATTATCAGTGCAAAGTATACCATTGGGTAACTATCCACTGATTCAGATTTAGAGAGTTTATTTATCAGATTCAAGTGCTTCCATTTTATAATAGAATCTCTTTTAAAATAAAATTGTTGAGATAGTGAAGTCATCGAATATTGAATTACAAGATTTCTTCCGTCAAATTTTTTTTCAAGATTTTGATGTTGAAGCTCGTTAAAAAAATTCCAACATAAAGAATCCAGTAATTCTGGAACACATTAATACATCAATTTTCCATACGCGGGTATTTAGAGCATTATTATATTATTCACGCATTCCTTTGAGCAAAGCAGATGCATTGGCAATACACGTTTCACAATTACCTAATGGGTTTTCAACAGCAAGATTGAAACCAGCGCAGAATTTCAAGGATTAACGCTCGGTTAAGCTTTATGCATCGAGCAACGACTCGATACGAACATCGTAACCGTTGGCGGTGGAGTAAACGCTCGGTGACGAATACCAATGAACCATATATACATCTCTATTTACACTCGCGTGCTATGTACGCCCCGTGCATTGGGCATAGAGGCTCATTGCGTATACCGTCGTGACATATCAACGTACATTCGCATCTACACACTTATATGTCTATATGGTATACATGTATATATACATATATCTACATATATATATTTACATATATATATACATATATCTACTATATATATCTTATATATATATACGCACAGCATATACATATATCACCTCTGTTAGTACTAACGAAAAATAGCGCTGGAATTGCGAAATAAATTATCAACACGACACTTTCTCCAAGTGCTACCTTATATATATATATATATATATATATACACATACATACTACATACACAAATTTTTGTATATATATATATATATATATATATGAATATACTCGTATATATACAGGTTCGACGTAACACGTGCGCTCAGGGACAACGAAACGAGAGTCTGAGACACTCCCCCGCACGAGTTGAAATGTGGAGAGAACTTAAATATTTATTGGAATTTAAAAGTTCCGCTCCTCGGAGTATTTAAGAGTTTGCCAAAGCAATAACGGAACCCGGTCCCAGAATGAACGCAAAGACGTATTCCAGTTGCGCACACCGCGCTCCAGGAAACAACGCCCCGTTCCCGGCTTTCTTCTCCTCTCTTTTTTCTGTATTCTGTGTTCTCTATACGAGAAAACGATAGTGAATACCTGTGGGGCACCGGCGAAATGGACGAACAATAGGAGTCTCACGAGGGCCTTCATTTTCTGCATCTTGTCGATGCGTTTGTACGTGCACTGAAAGAAAAGATTGGTTACTGCAACAATTTAGATAATAAAATATGACATAGCATTTTTATATGGCTGCAACTAGTTTTTTGGTTATAACAGCAAATTTTTAGTTGCGTTAATCTATCGAAATCATATACTGACATTGCGGACTAGACTAATACAATTAAAAATTTGCTGCTACAACCAAAAACTGGTTGCTGCAGTTATATAAAAATGCTATGTCATATTTTACTATCTAAATTGTTGCAGCAACCAATCTTTTTTTTTAGCATTTTACAATTTTCATTTCTTCTTTCAATTTTCAAATGATAAAAAATGAAATCAAATATCAATAAAATAATAACATAAAATAATAGTAAGACATAGAACAATTGCTGTTTTCTTAATTGAGAATATTTTAGAAGAAGTAGAATCAAAAAACTATTTGTCTACTTGTACTTAAAAGAAAGGAAAAACTAATTTACTTTATA
>Ga0157364_1002228_pt1 | contig 17777 bp, 14 predicted proteins | sample AttsexASBM2_FD_111476 | JGI IMG/M metagenome (GOLD analysis project Ga0157364, IMG submission 111476) | Fungus gardens microbial communities from leaf cutter ant in Ribeirão Preto, State of São Paulo, Brazil - Atta sexdens ASBM2 | ecosystem: Host-associated > Fungi > Mycelium > Unclassified ... | reverse complement strand
CTTTTTATATCTCTCCTCACTGAGAAAGATATATAACACATTAACATCGTATATGTAAATAGTGCAGGCATATATAACACATATACAGAGATATATATATATATATATATATATATATATATATATATATATATATATATACAGAGACAAATAAAAGGAAATAATAAAAGGTATGCCACATTGGTATGAAATGAGAAATAAATAGATAAATTTTTACAATCAGTTTGATGATACCTTTGATGCGTTGTATTTAATTAATTGTGATTAATTTTTAAAGCAATTAAAAAATTATTAATAAATTTCATTAATTTTAAGTATTTTTTACATCTCGAATAATATAAAATATGGAATGAAAGCTTGATACATCCAGAAATGCATAAATTGAAAATAAAAACTATTGCTAATTAAAGCTGATATTCATAGATTTCATTCATTGATTTTTATATTTAAGACTGTCTTAAGCAATCTTAAGAGATGAGTCCCATAAAGCGTATTTGCCGCATATCGTGTAACCAATCAGCAAACGCGAAACCACAACAGCGGATTGCGTCTGATTGATTACATGATTACGCAGCAAATATATCTCATGGGATTCCACCCTAAGAGGTTTGTTCGTGTTGCATGCTCCAAGATGTTCCAACATATTCCTACAATAGCTCTTACTCATTCCAACGCGTAGGGACTGATAGGAGCATGTTGGAATATGTTGGAACATGTTGGAGCATGTGAACAAATCTAAGATCATGAACCAATCAGAGAACTGTTTTAACATTTTACCATTTAAAACATGAGATGATTTTGAAACAAGGAGGCCCATTTATACTTCCCGTAACAGGCGTAACAGTAATCGTAAGAATTAACCAATCAGAGCAGAAAATTTTTGACAATTCTAGACTGTGATTGGCTAATTCTTACGATACGCTTAGGATATATCCACACAACTTACACAGTCACATAAACGTATGCATGAAGAAAATTATCCAATCACATTTCTCTTATAAAGTCGCATGTGAAATATGATTGGATAATTTTCTTTATGCATACGTTTATATAACTATGTAAGTTTTAAGGATATATCCTTATAATTATGGCTCCTGCACACAGAACGCGACATTGTCGCGAAGCGAAAGTTGACGCGATAGTCAATCATCGTCTCGATTGCTCGAAAGTAACAGATATATAATTTCCACCGCGCAACAAAAATTGAATTCAATGATTTAACAAAAAAACAGCTTTGCAACTGTCGTAAAATTCTTAAATATGATTGATTTATACATTTAGGTCTAAATAGTCCGTTCTTCTCTCTCAAGCAGTTTTAATATTAATATGGCTCTCTGATTAATTCATGCATTAGTTAAGACCATCTTCAATTTTGAGCAATGTGGATTCCGTTCTTAGATCCAATGAGGAATTAAGAATAAGACTAATCATATTAGAGAATTTCACAACAATTGCAAAGTTGCTTTTTTTGCTGAACGTAGCCAATTCAATGTTTCCGTCGCGCGGCGGAAGCAGTATTACGCTATTTCTAGAAGTTTTGCAAAGGCTGTGTTCCAAAATTATTTGGCAGCACTGTCAACACCTTTACAAAAATCCATTGTAGCACACTGTGGCAGTGCTGCAAGAGAATAAAGACGTTACTAATTTATCATTTCCTGCTGCGGCTGAAGAGATGAAGCAGCTACAGCAACCAAGATGGCGAGTATCGTTCCAATTTGAAATGCGTATTCGCACCAAATGCTTACAAAATTGAAATGCTGTTGATAGCATGTTTTTATGATGACATACCTGCAGCGCTGGCAATCAATTTTGGAACACAGTCAAAGTGAGGAAGTATTAGGGGCTCTGCACAATAAAAGAAACACAATAAAGGGAACAGAAAACAGAGAATAAGAATTTCAACCTATCAGAAATTATGTATTATGGAATACACAGTTTCTGATTGGTTGAAATTCTTATTCTCTATTCTCTGTTCCTTTTATTGTGCAGAGCCTCTTAGGATGCCTACCCATGCAGCGGAATAGCGTAACGTGGAACAAAAGTAGAATCACAATCACAAGCGTTCCACATCAACTACTATTGGTGCGGAATGCTTATGATTGGTTCCTTTCGTTCGGCATTCCGCATGAATACCTTTACATCATTTCTAGAAGTTTTGCAAAATGAGACCGACTAAGAACATAGAATTATTGGTTAATACGACAACTTCAGTCACGTGACAAACATTATTACGTTTTGTGTGCAGGAACCACTGAATTTATCGCATGGTTCTGTGACCTTTTATGTTGAATATAAGGAAATCCAAACAGGGAAATCTCAAGAAGAAGAGCCACTGTTACAGAAGGCGGCAAAACTCGAGAAGGTAATCACTAGTTGAAATATTAATTTTGATTACATGATTTTATATAATTTTGTCTGATTACAAATAATTTTTTTCATAAATGAAGTAATTTGGTAAAAAATATTTTATTTAATATTATTTTATTTAATATTATACAATGATTTCTTATGGTTGCATATGTAATTATCGGATTATACATAAAAATTTTATATAAATTTTATAATGATTTCGAAGACTTCCACGATTACATTAAGTAGTTACTTCCTCGACAGATCTAGACTAATGACCAATTTCTTCACTTCCATAAGTTTTGCTGATAATCGTATCCAGGAGATATCTCCATTGTAATCTGGGAAATATCTCTTGGATAAAGTTATCTAGAAATGAAAAAATTGGACATAAGAACAAATTATAAATACTGGCCTTAAAATCGTAATCATACTAGCGATTGCCGATTAAACTATAATTATGATTAACAATTGACGATTACTTTTCCACCAATTAGAACAAAGCGCCAATTGCTGTGCGCTTACTGATCGTTTACAGTAGGAATAATATGATGTAATAATTAAACCATAGAAAACCGATCAATTACAGTACAAGTGAGAAAAATAATAGTCTATGATTGGTCAATTCTTAAAGCTTACTACACTATTTTGTTTTGGAACTTAAATAATGTCTTAAGATGCTAATATAGCTACATTATTACTTTATGATATCTTAAATTTGTATTTATTGGATTGTCCAGAAAGGTTGTGCCGATGTTGAAGGAAAATTGAAATGTAGAAGATTTAAATTTTAGTATACATTTATTAAATTATGTATAGGTTAATCGGCATGAACTTTCCGGACAACCCAATATAACGTATTTATGATTTTAAAGAATTGATTCTGAATACCAATCATAGTGTATGCATGTATATATAACATTTAAGTTTCATTAAAATTTCTTTTTAGCTGAACTTCTTGCACGCTTATCTCTTTTCTCTTTTTCTTTTTAATGTGGAGAGAAAAAGAAGAAAGATGTACCATACAAGAACTTTAACTAAAAAGAATAGATCCATGTATAAAAAACAAGGTGTAGCATTGTACATAATGGCGGCAGCTTTAGCGGTTGAACTAATTAGAAGATGATCTATTTTGTAAGCGCTCATTTTAAAGCGAAATTGATAAGAAATAAAAATGCATGAATTATGTAAAATTTGAAATATATATATGTATATTTAATGAAATATAATAAAAACTTTAAATTAAATGCAGGAATAAAGTCGGCATGATTCCTAAACGGTCTCAATACATTAAACAAAATATCAAGCAATATGATGCCTCTCAACATTAATTATATTTATTATTTACAGCGTATATTGCAAAGCCGCAAAAGAAGAAAATAAAATCAAATCATATTCTCTTATTATCTTACTTTTATGCTTAGTTAACGTTTCCACTTATGTGGAAAGTGCTTCATTACATTCCATATTATGTTCCATGATATTTCTGTCTTTTGCATACAAAATATAACTTATTCAGATTTAACTTTTCAAGAATGACAACATCGAGAAGAGAATTATCACCTATATACATCTGGAGAATTTTGTGTAAGTGAAGAATATATAAAATCTTATTTTATGTGAAATTATAACAGAAAACAGTGTACTACACTGACGTACGCGACGAAACGGATTGCTTACAAAATGGATTGCGTGCTGATTGGTTCAGAAATTCAACGCATGCGCATCATCAGGAATACCTATACCTTATTACTTTTTACATGAATAGACTTACATATATACAGTTTGCTGTCACTGCTACTAGGTGTCTCCATAGTTGTTTAGCGGCATTGGCGGTATTTCTTTACGTGTAAAATGAATAAGGAGTGCGATAATAAAAAGAATTTGTTATCTTACTTTTATGCTTAGTTAACGCTTCCACTTATGTGGAAAGTGCTTCATTACATTCCATATTACGTTCCATGATATTTCTGTCTTTTGCATACAAAATACAACTTATTCAGATTTAACCTTTCAAGATGAATGACAACATCGAGGAGGGAATTATCACCTACATATATCTGGAGAATTTTGTGTGAGTAAAGAATATATAAAATCTTATTTTATGTGAAATTAACTTTTGTCTATTTTAAATATTACATTGTATTTTATTATATTACATTATTAAACATTTATTTTGTCATATACTTTTTAAATTGATGTATTTCCCAATATATTCCCCCTTTAACAGGACTTATGACAAAGTGACAGTGATACCAGGAAGATATCTTAATGTTATTGTTGGACCTAATGGTTCTGGCAAATCCACCATTGTTGCCGCTATAGTTCTCGGTCTAGGAGGTAAACCAAACATCATTGGGCGAGCCCTTCATATAGGAGAATATGTGAAATATGGACGGGATTCTGCAAAAATCGAAATCCATCTGAAAAATGGCTTAAAACAGGATTCTATAATAACTAGGACATTTACCAAAGAAGGAAAATCCATATGGATGATTAATGGTAATCAAGCAAATATCAAAAATATACAGGAATTCACATCTAAGCTTAATATTCAAGTATGTATCTTAATTTATATTTCTAGTTTTTTCTTCTTAGGAATCTCCAGATTAGATTTATCAATTTTCTATTAAATATTTTTGGTATAAAATTTTTTTAATTTATATTATAACCTTTCTTTAATTTCTTGGGATAAAATGTATCAAGAAGCATATAGAATAATTCTGACTTATATTTAAATAGTTTCTGATTAAACATATAAAATGTGTCTCTTAATATCTTTATTACTTTAAACTTATTTTTTGCAGGTCAACAATCTTTGTCAATTTTTGCCGCAAGATAAGGTACAAGATTTCTCAAAAATGGATGCTCAAGCATTGTTAGAAAATACAGAAAGATCTGTCGGAGACCCAAAACTTCTTGAATATCATCTAAAATTGAAGGATCAAAGAGTCAATTTTAAGAAATTAGAAGTTGATATAACCAATACAAAACGATTATTGGAATCTAAAACTCAGAGACGTGATGGACTACAACAAACTGTTGCAACAATAAAAGAGAAAAAGTTGATAAAAAAAAAGATTGTAACACTGAAGCAAAAGAAGGCATGGATGCTGTATGATCAAATGCGGAGGAAATTAGTAGAGGTACATCAAATTAATTTTGTAAAATATTAAATGTTTTTCTTCATTGCTTTTTTATTGATTCTTTTGCATATGTTTGTATAGTCAAAGAAAGCCAGAGATAAAGCAGCAAAAAAAATGCAATTAATAGACAAAAAATTGCATCCGTTGAATAAAAAGATTGAAAATATAAAGATTGAAATGACAACGTTGAAAAATTCTTTAAAGGATCATGTGAGTATAACACAAAATAAAAATATTTTATTATGATATTATTAATGTTACATATTAATGTAACAGGATGTGTGTCTAGTAATATATTTTTATGATAATGCTCGAGTGCAAATAAAATAGGTTAAACTAAAATTCTGTATTAATTTGCGATTTTTGTAATAATGAGAAATTAATTTATGAAAAATGCAAATCAGCATGCATTTAACAACAAGAAATCGTAGCGTTTATGATCTAAACACTCGACGAGACTTAGGAGAAGTATTCTATAAAAAATAATTGCTGTGTACATTATTATTTAAAGAATATGAAAACGGTATATTGTTATTTAAAGAATATGAAAAACGCGAAATAATACAGAATTTTTCTACTTAAAATCTGTTCAACTTCTTTAAATTTGAATGTTGTCACAAGAATTACATTAATATTACATTAATATTCTGAAATTTTTGTTGTATATTTTCAGAACAATAAAGTTAATGCTAAGAATGCGAAATTAAGAAACATCATGAATGAGATTCTTAATTCTGAAAACAGCATCAAGGATGCAGAAAACATATGTTCTCGAAATATTCAGGCAGAACAGACTCGAGATCAAGATATTAAATTTGCACAACAACAGAAATCCAAACTCGAGAATGATTTTTCTCTTACAATTAATGAAATGGGATCAGGTAATTATTAATTTGACTTAATTTTAACGAATAATACGAGTATATATATATATATATACACAAAATATTGGTTTATCATTCTCAAAATGATAATGCTTCTGATAATTGCTTCTGAAATTCATCTTATGACTTCTTTTATTTATTATTAACTTCTTTTATAAATGTTTAATTTTTTAATTAATATATAAATATAATATATTAAATAAAATATATTAAAATATGTAGAATTGAATTCAAAACTTGTTGAGTTAATTACTTTCACATAAACGGATGCGTCATCCTATGATAATAAAATGTTATATATTTCAGAGGAAAGTTTAATGGAACAAATGCAAAATATAGCATTTAATATAGAGGAGCATAGAAAAGGAATTAAGAATCTCACTAATAAAATTATCACATTGAAGCATGAGGACGAAAACATTAGTCGTGAAATGAGAGGTATATGTTTAAACACAAATACCTATATTATATTGATTATTATTCTTATTTAATATGTTTTTAAGTATGTTAATTAAAATTATTGATTATAGCTGTGCAAGCAGAACTCCAAACAATTAATATTGATGTGAAACGATTAGAATTGCTGAAACAAAGAGATGTGAACGCATACAAGGCTGTACTTTGGTTAAAAGAGAATCGAGACAAATTTTCAGCAACAGTGCATCTGCCAATGTTACTCAATATTAATGTAAAAGAGGCTTCATATGCCAAATATTTAGAAAACATAATACCGTTTCGAGATTTAATTGCATTCACATGTGAAGATAAAAGAGACATGAATCTTTTACTTAAGTATTTGAGGGAACAACAAAAACTGAAAATTAATGTTGTACATTCTGATCCAATGAAAAGAGTCACATTGCAACCGAATATCCCGATAGAAAACATACAAAAATTTGGCTTCAAGCATTATTTAATAGAGCTTATCGAAGTACCACCCTCCATACTGAAATATTTAGTCTCGATGTATCGTTTAAACAATATCCCTGTCGGGACTAATGAAATCGAGAATAATACAAATTATATACCTCGCAATTTAAATTGTTACTTTAGTGGTGAGTGTATATTTCCTAAAAATAAGTTATAAATTTTCCTTAAATTCAGTAAAATTTTCTTTTTATAGAAAATAATATATATTCTGTAAGTACATCTAAATATACACACGAAACATCGACCAGAATATCACGAGTTCATGGAAATGGAATGCTATCTATTGTTCTGGACAAATCTAAACTACAGAATCTTCAAGAACGGTATTTTAATTGAATAAGGAAATAGATAAATTATAATGAATTAACATATTGATATATTGATTATTTTATAGATTACAAAATTTGCAAGAAAAGAAGAATGAAATTTCAATAAATATTAAAGAAATAGAAGAAAAGTTACATTTGAAAACGAAAACATTAGATGAATATAGAGCCAACAGAAATAAATGTCAACAAAATGTTCAGCATATTCAAGCATTAAAAGGTAGAATACACATAGCTGAAGATAGACTTAGACAGTTGGAAATAGGCCGGATGAATATTGATGATATAAAAGCAACATACACCAACGAGATTAAGGTTTGTTTTTTAACAATGTACATGCTATTTTTTAAAAATTGTCCAATAAAATCTGCATTTAATTAATTGTTTACAGGTCATTATAAAGAAACAATTAAAACTGTATAAAGAATATAATGGAATTCTGCAAGAATATTTCAATTGCAATACAAGTAACGTAGAGGTCAAATTTGCAATAACGTTATTACAACAAACTTTATTGTTTAAAGAGACTGAAGCTGACGAATTAAAGAATAAGTTTATAACAGCAGAGAAAATATTTAAAGAACATGATGAAGAATTCCAACCTTTAAAGAAAGAAGCTGAAACATTATATAAGGAAGCATTGACAAGCACAAATAATCTTAGTCCACAAGATGACGCGTTTAAAGCTTTCAATAAAGCTTTTGAAAAATTACCAGCTACTATTGCTGAAATAAACAACGAATTAAATATTGCTCAAGCAAAAGTTTTTTGTATGGCACAAAATGTGGACGCCGAGAATGTATGTATGTCATGATGGAGAATATTATTTTTTAACACTGCAATAATATAACAAAAAAATTGAATAATTTTTTTTATATTTTCAGATACTACGTGAATATGAAGAAATGCAAAATAATATTCACGACTTAACTGAATTTATCAAAAAGAAGAGTATTTTACTAGAGCAAATGACAAATGAGATTGAGACATTAAAAGAAAAGTGGTTACAACCATTGCAGCAACTGATTGAAAAAATTAATACGAATTTTAGTTCTTACTTTTTTGCAATGGATTGTGCTGGCGAAGTTACGCTCTCACATGGTGAGAATAATGTAAGTATAAACATATGATGTACATGCAAAATAAAAATTTTTTCGTTATTCTCAATAACCAATAACAATATATTTTTAGTTGGATTTTGATCAGTATGGACTAAAGATCAAAGTAAAATTCCGAGATGCGGACGAGTTGCAAGAATTAACAAGACATTTTCAGAGTGGTGGGGAAAGAACTGTAACTACTGCCATTTACATGATAGCGCTGCAAGAATTATCGCGTGTGCCATTTCGCTGTGTGGATGAAATTAATCAGGTACAAGATATCCGTCTTATGCTAATCACCAATAGCAAATATTCTATATTTATATAATGTATTACATATGTAATTTGTCATATTATATATTATTCGTTATTTTTTGCAATTAAAATTTTCTTTGTAATTTTATTAGGGCATGGATGCGGTGAATGAGAAACGAGTCTTCGATTTACTCGTCAAAATGACAGGAAGGCCAGGCAGCTCCCAATATTTTTTGCTTACACCAAAAGTAAGCATTACAACAACAATAATAATTTTCTATTATGCGATAACTTTTATTAATCTTGTTGTTTTCTAACAGCTTCTGCCTAAGTTATCATATACTGAGACAGTAACGGTACATTGCGTCTTTAATGGGACAGTTAAGGCGGATAATGAAGATTTCGAATTCGATGTAAAGGATTATTGCAATCATCTCGTATCATCTGATGAATAGAAGTCACATGTTTTTTTTCTATCAGTTTAATACGTTATAAAAATTGATATCTTGTTTCTTATGTAAATATGAAGATAAAGTTTCACCGAGTTATAGAAATTTATTTTTAGTTTTGTATGTATATAATGAGTGCGCAAAATTTGTGAAACTAATTTATATTTTCATAAAATGTAAAGCATAGAGATATAAAGGTTTAATAAGATAGCTTTAATAAGATAAATTACATTTTATATTAAGTAATTCGAATGTTAATTCTTACAAGAAATGTTAAGTATTGATATTGAAATTAAAATAAAATAGAGATATATATTATTTAGTATGTAATTTATATGAATAGATATTTGTATTACATTGAACTATTTCCAATATGTGTTAAAAGTATAGTTTTACACATAGATATTTGCACGACTATTTATTTCTTCCTCTTTCCTTTTTTCTTCTGAGCCTCTGGCCACGGGAAACCTCGACATTTTAACACATCCATAATGTTATGACATGTGTAATAAGCGTTTTCCATCACTTCCTCGTTAAAGATGTCCATGGCAAATCGTGCTTTTCCACCGCTTCTTCTCGATTTCTTGGATCCTTTACTTTTGCCCCCATTACTACCTTTAGTACCTTTTCCATTATTTTTTCCGTTTATCTTCGTTCCAGCCTTCTTCTTACTTTTACTCGTTGCCATTGTAGACGATTAATGAAGCCTTGAGAAACAAATCAACATTAAATATTTCTAATTTATAACAATAATTTATTGATAACAAAAGTCTATCACATTTTGCAACAAGTATATATTGTTCACTGCTAATTTTAATATTAAAATTACCGATGTTCAAATTTATTCAGCTAATTTCACTGCAGTTTCGCCGTATTTTCGTGGTAGAAAGCCAGCTCCTGGCTTAAACCGGAAGAAATAATTCGCGTTGCCATATCAACTTGTAACAATTACATCAATAAGTTCATTCATCGCTAATCTAATCTCGGAATTAATCTGAAAGGCCATATGAAGCAGGATATATGCTTTTGTAAGATTTTATGAGAAACTTGAATGTCAATTTTTTTTCAAATAGGATATTCAGCTTGAGAGCTCGATTCTTATGTAATCTGTCTTTAAATTTTTCTTAATCAGATTAATCCGGGTTACTTTATCGAGAATCCAAAAAAAAAGACAATTTTATAAATTATAAATCAGAAATATATTTTATGAGAAGGATCACAATATAAGCGGAACATTAGTCTTAATAAATAATCTTGATAATTGTTTTCATACACAAAGTTAATTTTGTAAAAATTGCTAAAAAAAATATTTGTTCCTAAAAATCCTTGCGAAACATTAAGATATATTTAAAACAGTATTCATTTTGATTATTGAACTGTGATCATGCAAGGAGAGTTTCGATAAGTGATTTTTATGTTTCTACCACACGTGGAGGAAGCCTTGAATCGCCGACCTCCGAATCTATGAGTGTGCACTTGTCTTCGAATATGCCGCAAACCTCGAGATAAAATTCATACACGTACTGCAACGTGATTTTTTTACAAGATATCTCAAATTTCGACAACAATTCAAATGCGAAATCCAGCTCACTCTAAGAAACTTCAAAGCATCAAATTTGAGTACTTCGATTTACATATTTAAATCCCTTCAAATTCAGTTACAAGTTGAATACCTCTCATTAAATATATTTTGACAAATAAGATCTAACATTAAATGCTTAATAGTTACAGGCATGGACTTATAAAAGGAGAAGGCAAGGGGCATTATTCCTAAATTTTGATAAGAAATAATTTATCAAAATTATTTTTATGTCTAAAAGAAGCTAAAAGAAGAAGAAATATTAAGAAAATTCCTTAAAAATTCTCGAAAATTAGCTTTAACATAATTATATATACACATATATTTTAATAAATATTGTTTGAAGATGAATTTTTGCCCTTTCCTCTCTTGATTGAAAGTCTAAATATAATTACAGAAGGAGTTAAAGAACATGAAAAATTACGAATGTATTACACTCCGGATAAGACTAAGAAAAAATACTATAAATCTGTGCAGCTGAAAGTATCGAAAATGTTAAATGATATAACAAAAAAAAATATATCAAATGAAAAGAATCGGACAAGTGTGTAAATAGAGCGATTTCGATAGAACTCTGTGATAATTTTATCAATTTTATCGATATTAATTAATTCAATCAAAATTCCCTATATGTAACACAATTTTTAATTATTATATATAATTTCTGCAATCTTTAAAATCTGCAATCTTTAATCTTTCTTTCCATTTGTTAAGCAAGAAATTAATTGTTTAGATACATTTTGTAAAGATAAGAATATATATATATATATATATATATACATATATATATTGCTTGATAAATTAATTGCTGTTAATCGGAGTCAATCAAGGTGACTCTAATTTAATATTACATTATATGTGTATACATATACAATGCCGGATTATTATTATATATATGTATTATATATATTTTTATATATATATATATATATATAATATGCATATTTGTAGATATGACATACATAACATACATAACATATAATACATGTACGTATATTATGGGGAGAAATGCCGAGTCCCTTCGCTCCAACGGCGTGTTTGTCGCGAGCGCATACAGATGTCGGTTGTCACATAATCAGTCGCCCGGCGGAGTTCGACACGAACGGATGTGTGATACGTGTCTGAACGTTTCGAGCCATCTGCTCCGCTCCGCGAAGCACCGGCAAGCTGAGCGTGCCGGCTGCACAGGAACTCATATCCTGGACACGACGTACCTTCAACCGGCATAGTTCGCCGATTGGATTGTCATCCGGTGAGCAAAATTTTCGGAAAAGCGAGCGATACTTACAGCCCTCCGTCTCTTCAACGTTTTCTCATTCCATTCATCACCCAAGTATAGAACAGCGAGACGAAATGCGATTTTATTTCAGAATTGTTCATTTTCATTAACGATTACTGTAAACATTTTTTAGTATCGTCAAAATTTGGAAAGCATGGATCAACTTTATTCGCGTGTCTTTTATTCTTTATAGATGCTAACTAGGAATAGAAATACGTCAATGTGATTTTACAAATGCTTCGAAGCAATTCTTTGATTAGTCAATTCTTTCTTCTGATTAGTGAATCAAATGCTTCAAAGCAATTGTAATGAGACTTCGGGTGCGTTCCATTTCACGTATGATGTGCAAGATTTATCATTTTATCCTGTTACATTGAATATAAAGATAGATAAAATAACACATTATGTGCATTGTGGAAACGGAACGCATCCTTTGACCGCACCCTAGAACGAGAATTGTATACTAAAACAAAAGAATTGTTCATTTGATTAAATTAATTATTTATTTAACTAAATTAATTTACAATTTTTATTTCTTTCATTGAAAAATGCATGTATTTAAGTCATATAATATGTAATTAAATTACATTTTTTATTGAAAAAAATAAAGACAAACTAAATCAATTTAGACAATGATCAACTTCTTTTTCTTAGAGTGTATTTATCCCTTTATTATTGTTATTGTCGCTATTCGTAGATTTGTCCTCTCTATTAAACCCAAGACAAGACGAAGGAGCACTTCATTAAAATGCTACCAACGTTGCATTGATTCAAAAAGAAATTAATAATTAACGGGAGTTGACATCAGTGTTTGACTTTTAAGTTTTCAAGACGGGATTCGATCGGAATAATGAATCAAATTCTTTCGTAAGCAACGGAAAATAACCATTACGCGAAAAAAGAGATATTCGAATGCAAAACATTAAACAAACAATCGTTGAACCAATCACGTACATCGTTCGACAAGCGAAAAAAGTGCATAAACTTGATTTATTCCATGCGTTAATCGCTATCATTAATGGTAAATTCGATTGTTCGAATAATGCATACTAAAGGCTGCTTCATAAAATATTTAAATGCAGTGACATAATTTAGTCAACTTCGACAATAATAAATATATATATGTTCTATTAAAATAACGAGAGATAATATTACATCATTATTAGATATTTAACTGTTTAAAACATCAAGTCATTCGGGCTTAAATAATTTCAAATTTACAATTTAAATAATTTCACGAATCTATTTGGCTTCTTTTTTTTTTTGATTATTAATCATTTAAAATATTTATATGCTTTTACATTTAATTTTACTAATTTTATATATAGCATACTCTGAGAAAAATTTCTGGTTGAAAATGAATTAACAAACTAGGAGATTCAGATCAAAATTAGAATTCTAGTTGTTTCAACTTAGAATTATAAATAGCGGTTTCAACTAAAAAATTCTGATTTATCCATGTTCAATCAGAATCCCAGTTAATGCCACTCTTTTTTCAGTATAGCTTTTAGTATGCTAATCTATACTGAAAGCGATCAAGTTCACTGTAAATAAATATCGAGGAACTTATAAAAAAACTTCTTGTAAACTCGCGTTTCTTGAAGGGTTTTCTGTGAACATTAATTGCCCAAGCAGATCATCCATTTTAAAATGACGTCAAAGTGTTTTAAAAATGGTTATTTAAAATTCATTTTTCAATCAGTTAATGATTCATTTTAACGCTATCGTCACTTGTTTTTCTTAAGTCGAAGAAACGCGCGATATCGCCGAGTTTATCTGCCGCTATCGATCTTTCGTATCGTCGATATAACCCTCGCCATTCCCGCTGCACCGACGAAGAGCCGGGACCGGGCCCGGGCATGCAAAACGATGTAACGCGATCAATTTTCGTCTCATTCATTGCCGATACCCTTTGTGGAGGTCAGGATGCATTCTCGATCGCGCGAGACGTCGTGCACTTCTGTCAATTTGCAGCGCTCCCCGGCATTCGCGTCGTCCTGTATATCCAGTACTCATCCGTCACGTACCTGTCATCCGAGCCCGGTGACCGGAATCCTAATAAAACTGTGTAACTTTTGTTCGCAGGTCACGAAGCATCAATCGCATGAATCATCACCCGCGACCGTCGCAGCTCGTCCGTCTTATCGGCCTTCGAAATTTAAAAAGGAAGACAGCCGATCTCCTTTTCCAGGAAGAGGTATGATTAAACGTGTCACGTTTGTAAGCATTCTGAAAGATAACGCGCGTAATATCATTGTGTAAAAGCATAAATGTTTATTTCTGAAGAAGGATCGGCGGAGGACGTGTTTGAAGAGCGGTACTTTTAAGGAAGCCGAGAGTAAAAGTACCAGGAGGGAAAGAGAGTGAGTAGACAGAGGATATACTTCTTTCAGGCGCTGGCAGCTCCTGAAGAAAGATGTCCACGGCGTTGCTGGCCCTCTTCGCCGTGATCCTGTGCATCCTGTTCAGGATACTAAATGTGAACAACGCGCCGCAAAAGCCCCTCCTCGTCTGCAAGGACCAATCCTTCCTGACGACAGTGCTTAAGATCGCGCCGGTCATCGCCGAACCGTAAGTCTGAAAATTCATTTCACATCATTCATACGACCGGCGAGTCGGCCGTTTTTAAACGCCCCGGCTGTCGACGTTCAACAAAATAAGATCTTTGTGAATTTCGAATCAGGAATAGCCGCAAAAGTGAGGTTAGGTTCATGCTGGACGCCTGACTATGTTCCAGCATGGGTGGGCGTGTGACTTGCTGTCGTTACCTTATTGACTGAATATTTCATATTATATGTCATATAATATGAATAAGTAAATTTAAAAAATATTTAAAAACATAGTCCTTAGTCTGGAAGACCTGCGTCAAATTAAAAAATTATATCTGATGATAAGAATATATGTATGCATTGCATTTTTATTTCATTGATTTGTCTGTTTGATATAATGAAAAGATTATAATGATGTAAAAGGATAGGAGATGTTAATACATCTGGATAAAGTTATGATTTTATTTATGAAAATTGTTTGATTAATGTTGGTTGTAATTAATACATATCTGGAACTAGATTCTTATGATTCTGGAACTCTTCCTAATTTTTAAATAGTAATTTCTGGAATAATTTATGTTCCACTAGCTTATTTTTCATAGTTTAAAAAAATTCTTAAAATAAATAAATAATAAACTTTATAGTAAGATCCATATATTCCTTTAGTATCAAAAAATGTGTGTTTTTATTATGAGTTAATGAAAAGATTATTATCATTATCATACCCAGATAGTTAATAGATCTTTGCCTGTTGTAAATTTTGTTGACAAAATATCAGCAGAAATATAAGAAGATTCATCAATAGAATACAATGGCAGATTGACTGCAGATTGACTAATTAAATAAAATCTGCAATTTTATAATCATTTCAATACATCATTCAAATGGTCTTAGAATAATAGACTGGTTTTTCTGCTGGCAATCTGCTGTCAGATTATCAAGATTGTGCAAAAAAATTTTGCTAGCAGAAAGTAAACTTAAAGCAGATACGGAAAGAAATGCAGATACTGAAATACTTAAAGAACTAGATACAAATTTGAAAATAATTTGATTGGATTATCAAAATAATTATGTTCAAAAGAAAATTCAAGCATGATGAGTAATGATCCAAAAAGTTTTTATATTCTTACTTGATCATTCTATATAATTATTTTGATGGTCTAACAAGATTATTTTCGGACACTTAGATACTTCAGCAAAACCATTCTTTCCGTGTAACAATTTGTCATATTATTCTATCCGAATCTACTGCTATGATCAATTGCTAATATATTGTTAATATTTTGTTTGGGATAGTTATCATGATAAATGTGATTTGTTGAAATAAACATGAATAATAAAAAGGCTTGTCTATTTTACAAATATAATGCTATAAATAAGACTCAAGTTGGAGTTCCTTTTTATTTATATATTTATTTGCCTGACATTTAAAGATTGCAGCAAATATATGATTTATTAAGCTAGTCATCATATGAATGATGAAAAGGATTGTTTATAATATAATGCCTTAAATAAAACTTTAAAAATTGTACTTTATTTATATTTTTTTTTTATTTATACTATTTTTTATTTATATGCTTTATATGATATGTAAAGGTTTACGTGTTACGCGAAGGTTGTGACAAATATTCTCATGTAGCATTTACTTATTTAATTGTAATTGCTTCCGAATGAATATAATGCCTGTTTTCTTGCGAGAAATATTTAGGATATAGATTGTTTATTGTAAGCTTTTGTTTAAATTCGTTAAGGAACACTCACGCGGAATATTACGAATGGCTTATTTAAAGTGATTATAACAGGAAATTCGATAATAGTCAGAGTACATACAAAATGCTACATTGAAATACTACTATAATAATGCTTATCAGATAAAAGTTAGAATGAAATAAAATTCTTATCTTTATAATTTTTATAACATTGTTGAAATCATATCCATATAAAAGTTCAATAATCATTATCTAAACGTTTCACGTATTTGTCTGCTCAGAATAGATTCATATAGCAAAAATACGCAAGATAATGTGTGGGTTATGGAAGAAAAGTAAACAAGTAAAGTTCACTGATTAATTCAAAGAAAAAAATTATGAATCAGTTTCAAAACATCTATAACATTTCTTTAGCGAAGTTAATGACAACGAAGTTGGAATCGCTTACTACACAACTTATTGCATTTATTTTAACAGTATGAACAATATTTTGTTTAAAAATAATTAATTAGTCAATGTCAATTATAGGCAGCCAGACCAATTGCTTACGCTTATATTCGCAATAGCTGTTCGATTAAATTTTGTAAAAAAGATTTCGCTCAAGGCTTACTCGCCATTGTGGCACACAAAAAAGTTAAGAAAAATGTAAGCAACAAGCGAATTGAATCACAATAAAAACCATAAAGTTATATTTATTAATCAGTAAATATGTTAATGACTCTAAAACTGACACTCAAAAAAATTTAAGCAGTAAGAGCAAATCAATATTTTGAATTTGTTAGTGCCAAGGGTCAATTATTATGTCAATCAGCATACATTTCTTTAGAAATATATTGCGGCATAATAAAATAGGTAATACATAGCAGTATGTAGCAATATATTAATAATACTTGGCAATATCGTGCGCAATAGATGGTAATACATAGGAAAAAAATACTAACAATATAATAGCAGTGCTAGCATCAAAGTGTGTTGTATTACTATAATTAGCAATTATTGTACATTTTTTTTAGCACTGGTTGACTGACCTCTCGGCTACTGCTTACGTTATTGTCTTATGACTCTGTGATTTCCTTACTGCTTACGTCTTACAACCTTGCATTTTGTTTTGCGTGCCATGGCCTTTATTATCTCAGATTATCATGTCAGAAATGAGACAGCACAACATAAACTCTTGTAAATTATATTTGAATAGAAATATATTTTAATAAAACAATATTTG
>Ga0157364_1002227_pt1 | contig 17777 bp, 17 predicted proteins | sample AttsexASBM2_FD_111476 | JGI IMG/M metagenome (GOLD analysis project Ga0157364, IMG submission 111476) | Fungus gardens microbial communities from leaf cutter ant in Ribeirão Preto, State of São Paulo, Brazil - Atta sexdens ASBM2 | ecosystem: Host-associated > Fungi > Mycelium > Unclassified ... | reverse complement strand
GCGTGTGCGTGTGTGTGTGTGTGAGAGAGAGAGAGAGAGAGATGGAGAGAGAGAGAGAGAGAAAGAGAGAGAAATTGAAAGAGAGAGGGGAGGAAAAGGGAAAGAGAGAGAACGGTTTCAAATTTGAATGTCTGATTGGACAAGCGAAATTCAATTAAGCGCGCCACATTGAAAGGAGATCAACATAGGTACCCGATGGAGCGCGAGAAGAGAAAGTCTATTTCAGAGAATTTCCTTTCCTCAACTTGGGAATTCTTTGCTAGTGCATCTCGCCGGCAATTATCTCTCTTTTAATTGAACGCTTAATGACACTTCGATCGTGCCTTAACGGACTGCGACGTCATATTCCTTTGTAATTCCCCGGCGATAGATCGTTATTAATTTAGATTGCCATTAATTATAAGTCACCGAAGACCTTCATTTTAGACATTGTCATATTTAACATATATATACATATATAACATATATATACATATATATCTGTTGAAATATTACAATGAATATTATATACAATATATAGTCGTTCGCTTTGCAAATGTCGCACGAAAATGCTTAACAAATAAAACTGTTAAGAACATCTAAGCAAGATACAAATTAATGCGTTATATATGTATTTTAAATGGATCTTCAAAATTTCACTTGCGTCGCTTTCACAATAAACGTCTCATATCTGTTGGTCGTCACGTTCCATGTCTCGTTGGAATCTGCGACAGCGTTAATAATTTATCGTCCAGAACCGTTTTACATCATGTTTGCCGAGTCCGGAGCATGAATAATTTTCAGGACTGCTGAACGCACCGCGCCCGCGGATTAGCCGGCGAATGTTTTCCACGCTCGAAAAGTCGGCGCGTTTCTGCTGCTGACGCGGCGAGCTCTTGTCGTGGCGCAAAATGGCCACGAAAGTTGGTCAACTGTTGCCAGTTTGACTATGGGACTAGCGACAAACGCGTACAGTTTTGGCTGGGGTTACGCTTGCCATCCGGTGGAAAATTTTCGCGGCCCTGCGCGCATTGGTCGCATGTTGGCGCATATTAATGCGCGCGACGCGTACATTTTGGAGGATGCAGCAACGTTATATAGTACATATCTTTTAGATCCTACGATACGAAGTTATCAAATCACGTATAATAAAATTTACGGATAGTACCTTGCGCGCCGGTACCCATTTTCCTTCGACTGTTTACGTAACTATGAAAATTACGTTTGCTCCGTTTGATAATATTATAACGACTGTTGTAATTAATAATATTTTGTCGAATACGCGCGCGAGCTAATTTTATCTTGCGATTATTCGTGTACAATTATTATATAGTATAACATCATATGTTTCTTTAAATATAAAGACTTGAACTATTTGTGATTTAATGAAACGCGAATAGCAGATTTCATTTACATATCTATGATAAGATGAAGATTATAATGAATTCATACGCGCTATACTAAAAAGTAAAAATAAATAAATAAATTTAACAGTATATTTTATGAGATACGTTATGAGAAACATATTTCAGTTTTGCTTAAAGTGATAATATATTTAAAAATTTTTGAAATATAATAAAAGAAAATTATTAACAAAATAATTTGAATCGTTTCATTATGTTAGTGTATGTTTTTTAAATTTTTCTTTATTATAATTTTATATCGAGTTTGTTTTACAAATTGTAAGTTTAAAATTAACGCGATTTTGTGAAAGATTGATTTAATTGCTGCATTGAAACTATATATCATTAATTAAGTATCATTAATTAGACCGACGCAGCATACATGCGTGCACGAGTCATTATCACGAGGAATCTCAAGAGCAACCGCAAATCCGACACGCTCTCTGAAGTCCAGCGTCTAACAAGTGAATCTATAGCGTGTACATATATCAGCGCCTTCACGTACGCTGTTCAGAGCGGAAATTCGTAACGCTGTAAATCAAACGACGTGTACCGTCGAACAGCACTGTAAACGGTAAATCGATGCACCACGCGGGGACATTAATTGCGAAGTTTTATGGTCGAGACAGGTGGCGAGGGGAAGATTTCGCGGTCTAATTTGTGGTCGACATTGCTATTTTTCATGAATTTATATGAAATTTGAAAAATGATTTTTTTTAATGAAAGTCAACTTTATTGTTAACTATCAATTAAATTTTTTACTGACAATCCCGTTTCGATTCGATTGTCGACAACATCGTTTTTACTGTAAGCATAAAATTCTGCAAACGGTGAATTGTTAAAGGGATAAATTATTTCTGTATTTCTGATAGCATCAAAAGTTGTACGGATCGAATTAATACCGATGAAAGCAGTCTCGCGTAAATCGTTGCCATTTTTATGGCCAGGTGCGACAACGTACACGCGGCATGAGAGTGGATTTTGATAGAGCATGTCACGAGCAACGAGCAATATCTCCGCGTCTTTCCCGCAGGATGTAAGGTTCCAATAAAAATGCAAATTCTTCAGCGTCACCTCGGGCCGAGTTAGGTAGCACGACAGTCTAACCGACGTATTTACTCATCGGTGTGTAGAGTCGAAAAGAGGAAGAACGATGCGACGAGTGTAGTAGAGCGAGGATAGGAAATAGATTTATGTGGTTATGCATGGAACTCGTATTACATCACCGCGACTTCTCGCATACCATATCCTTACATTCCCGTTTGGGCATGGAGAAACGAGAAATGGCCGATGTGACTACGCGATTTCCATCTGTGATGTCTGACGCATACGCACAAGGCGAATAAAAGTGTTTCGCCCACGCATGCTAGAAAATAGTTTTATATTTCATGGCAAGCTTGGTGAATGGATACTAAATCTCCACTTTGCATGGTCCATTGTGATGTATCATTAACTTTTCTAGCAAATTATTTTTAGCATAGAATATTTGTATTAGATAAATGTTGCAAAATATCTATTGAAATAGTTTATATCAATTCATAGGTAGTATGAAAGCACTTGTTTTAATAAATTTTTTCATCTTTTCATAATATTAGAAGATAAATTTATTGTATTTATTATTTATTTATTATTTATTGTATTTATTATTGTACTTATTATTTAGATTAGAATTTAAATTTATTGTATTTATTACTATACGACATGTAAACGATTATCGGAATCGGCGACCTCGGAACTAAAAGTGCCTATTCCATATTAATTCTAACTTTTCGCGCAATGAAAATGGACTCCTGTTATAGTGGAAAACATTACACAATAAGAAGTTGCGACGTATGTATTTCTCCACGACGCATTAAACGGGGAAAGTTCTCGAATAGGGGGTTCTTGGCGTTGTGCATTATCGCATCTTGTACCTAACATATACAAAAGCAAATTCTCACTATACATTTAACGCTAAACGTGGCTCTCTGGCTCTAAGCCTTTGTTTACATTGAATGCATTACATATTGTGCAAAACTTGAAACTAAACAGTGACCGTCTGGCGAATCGAAATCTTTATTCACGTAAACCATTAAACTTGAACTGAATAATCATATTTAGCAATATATTCATTAAGAGAATGCCTAACGTTTATTTTTATCAATGTAAATTAACTTTAATATCAGTTTAATTTATTTTTTGTCTTTTTCTAATACTTATAACTGGAGGAAGATAAAAAATAAGTCAAACTGGTTTTAAAAATTACATTGGTAGGAAGTATTTATTATATTTATAGTATGTAGTGTTTATTTGTTTATTTAAATAATCATCTAATTAATCGAAATTATGGCGCGCAATCAATTAATTTTTAAACTAACATTAATTAAACGAATACTCGAAAGTTATCGAATAATAATCAATCGATCAATAATACTTATTGTTTTTATGAATGCCTTCTTCCCATTTCACGAAAAATAGGAGATGTCATCTTTTCTTCTATTTTCTTCTTCGTCGTCGTTATCGTGCTTCGAAGACATGGGATTCTCGTCCGCATATAGTAGAATTCTCAAAAGCTATAAATGCGATGTGTCATATATTAAAACTTGGTTGAATCTTGTTGTGTATCTGATATTCATTCTAACTTTTGTGATCATAATATTACTGCCACTCTACACATGAGCAGGCACATGTAGCAGTGAATACGGTACCCACGTAAGACGCGAGTTATCTCGTAACACTATTCGAAGAATATAATATTTAATCAATGTCTAATTTTTAGAATTTTAGTATTCATTTCAAAGGACTCTTATCATAAATTATTATATCATAAATTAAACTTTTATATTCTTGATTTTTTAAATTATTTTTGAAATGTACAACTCTCTATAAGCACATATATAAATTTTTATATTTTTATTTTATTTCTTGCGAATTTACATCTTTTGGATATTTTATAAAAAATATATTTATCCTATTTTTTTATTTTATAATTTTTTTTACTTTTACATTTTTATTTATTTATTAAAAAAAATTTTCTGTGAGCTTTCGAGACAATTTAATCGATAATCATCTTTTAGCCAATCTGCTTGATTTGATGCTGCGCTCGTAGATATACGTTGTTTGAATCAGCCGCGACGACGAATGAAGCGAAAGCATATCGCTAACTCAAGCGTTTCTAATCCATGCAGAATTTTATAGCCGTTACGTAACCGGTATTTTTGCTCACAAACCTTGGTACCAACGTCTTTGGCTATTTTAGGATCAAAAAGACGCATAAGCGAGAAGTTCCTGTGCACAGATAACGAGTTTCGCACGTAGAGATAGATGAGCGGGATGAAGATTGATAAATGCTTTAAGTTTCTCTGAAAGCGAAAACATTCATTCCTCGATATTTTTTTCTTGCAATAACTTTGAGATTATTTCAGAGTATACGCTAAAAAACAATTATTCCTTATTTTCTACAGTTTTTCCATCTCAAATAAGCTCTTTATGTTTTTACAAAACTAAAATTTTAATTATGATGTTTTGGGAAGAATAAGAGAAATTGGAAATGAAGAAAAGAAAAATAAAGGTGAAGAAAATTAATGTGGAGATGAAAGAAAATTGAAATTTTTTAGTACTTCTTTTTATTAGCATAACACGTAACGATTACTTATATAATATTCAAATATCGATAAATATTAATAATTAAATAACTCTTTAATTATTTTTCTCTCTGTCTCTCAATATTTATATTAAAAATTTTATGCAATTACGGTTAATAGTGTGGTGGACCATTCAATAACCTTCTAATTAAAATAATTTACTGTTTTTTTGTAAATGTAACATTTAATTATTATTTTCTTACATAATATTAAAATATGGATTCTTACATAATATTGAAATCTTCCCAATTAAATAAATCCTTATCTTAATTTTATTCTTGATTTAAAAAAAACTTTGTACACTTGTATGTGTATATTATTATTAATTATTTCTGATAACGCGGAATTTTTTTTATTTATTTTATTTCTCATGATTTTTTTAACTTTGGAACGATAAAACATAGACAATCGAAATGCGTCATCTCTATGCAAGGAAACATTTTCGATCACGTATTCGATCACGAGCGAGCGACGAGCCCATAGTAACGTTGATTCCTATGTCTCTCCATATTGCCATATTTCATATTATTTAACGGGTGCAGGCTGCATTAATTTAACAGTCGCAGACCTCGATAGGCATTCCTAACGGCAGCATCTAATAGGAGCCGAGATGCAAAGCGTTCATAAATTTTACAGTCGAGAGGCCGAGGCTTCCGCGACCCATTAGGCGGTTTGGACCATAGCGGAACGATTGGATTATGATCAAACGGCAGAAAGCAATTTCGCGGTAGGGACCATTTCTCCTAGGTGTGGTATATCCGACCGCGGGAATGTATAGGGAGAGCAGAATAATAATAACAATAATAATAACAGGTGCTTAACGAGCGCGTAATCACGCGCACGTCTGTACGTGAGTACTTTAGCATAATATGAAATTACTGTCTTTTCACGTTACGTATTACATCGTATGTTCCAAGTTGTATGAAATATTAAGAATGTGCACAGTTCGTATGTGTTGAAGCTAAAATGAAATGGCGATCTGAAGTCTTTGTACATATAATAAAATTTTATTTTTATAAACGCGTATTTGCAGTCTGTTTTAACGCAAAATTATTTCCTTTAGATAAAGATGCTATGAGATGTTAACGCATAACATTATTATTGCTACTATTGGAAAATCTATTTTTTTCCGAAATATTATATGTAGATAATTCTAATTAATTTAATGTTTTTAATATATAAATTTTACAACAGTAATATATTAATCATAAAATTTATGCTCAACAATAAATGATGTAGAAATTTTATAGGAAATGTCGCTTTAAAAAAAAGTACTTTAAAGAGCGCTAATTTTTTAAAGCGATTATAATCGCTATTAAAAAGAGTATAGAATTAAGATTGAAATTACAATTGCCTATACACTTCGACATGAAATAAATCGTTATTTAGATTATAGAAGTAGTGTGCAAGCCATTATGATCAATAAAAGATATCCTTTTTTTATGTTATTGCCTTTCCGTTCGCACGCGATACGTTATTTTTTAGAGCCAACTCTCGCGTCCGGCGAATTTCATGATTACGACACGATATTATTCTTATTCGGCAATGTAACTATCGAGTGACGATTAAATGTGCATGATGAAATGGCGCAAACGAAAAAAAGAGTGGATAGATTATCCATCCATTAGCATCGACAAGTATCGCCATGAAAAATTGAACAGCGAACGTGCATGATAGAGTTTCGGTATCGGTATCGATGATCGGTGAAACCAATGCGATATCGGATACGCACGTACGCACGCTAACATATACATACATTTATGCACCGGTCGATGGATTTTCTTGTGAAATTGGCTTTGCCGTTTGCAAGGTTAGTTTGCTAAACGGAATCTCGTTTAACGACCGATTTCTTCACCTATGGATAGCTTTATTTGCCAACAGCAAAATGCTGTTGTTGCAACAAATAATTATATGATCACGTCCGAGCTAGACAAAGAATGACCTCGATAGATTCGCGAATTGTAATCGGTAATTGGTATAAGATTAGGATATTGTACTGATTATCCAAGGCTACTTCGTTGATTCTCTCACGAGTTGAAACGTTAAAGCTGCGGAAATAGAACAGAGGATGCATCATACATGATAGTAAACTTGCTTCTATTACGTGCGCCGTTTTCTTCATATCGTTATAGAGTAATTCGTACGACTATATCTCAAATTCGTGAAAAGTAATGCGTTACGATATGTTATTGAAAATAAAGCTCTGAAAATTTCTACTTTTTTGTTTCAAAAATTCGATATTTTAAGTTACGAGAGTTAAAATTTGGCCAATAACGAATTGTATTTGAATAGCTATTTGTCTTTGAATCGCACGTACAATCAAACCTTTTGTCTAGCATCACGTCAGTAATTGCGCTAGCTAAACTAACACCGTTATAAGCACGATTCGTACACAAACGTTTGCTTAACCACGATTGAAGGCTTTAAAATGTTTGAAATTTCAAATATTCCATTTTACGGAATAAAAAAATTTGTAAACGTATTTGTTACTTTTGATATTTTGAGTGTAATTGCTCATCACAAATTTCAAATGATCCTATTTATGAACTAATTAATACAGTAATTAATATAGTAAGTCTATAATAATTGTACATATGGCAATGCTGAAAATTAATTTTACTATTTGAAACTGCGGGAAATTGTCAATATTAATTTGACATATTGGTCTAAGCATTTTACTAAAGTAATGTATTAGAGCGATCGAAATAATGTTCTATAAAAATATTAGACAATCGTAGAAACTTAAATACATCTCTCTCTCTCTCTCTCTTTGTGCAATTTAAAGACAAGACATTCAATAACGAAAATTATATTGTATTATTTATGCGAAAACAATATCTGAATTCCGTATGTCTGCCAATCCCAAGATTTGCATATAGTACATAATCCACAATTGAATTTAATCAAAACTGGATTTCATCACACACAGCGAGCTTCGCATTCTCGCGATTCAACACGAAGGTCATTCGGCGTTCCTGAATTTCTACCTTTCTCGAGATACTTGCCACGAAATTTCATGAGAATTCTCATGGGCAACACAATTTCGTGACTTTCCTCAATCGCTAGTGTTCTCGAATTTGTGGCTTTTTGGTTAACCCGACACGGCGGAATTTACGCTTTCGATGCTCGAACCATCGTAAACAAATTGTGACAGATCGTAGAAAGTTCGTTTATGTTTGTAAGATGGCATCAAATAATTAGAATAATTTATGCTGTAATGGGAGATGTGGTGAAAAGTTTTGCTGTGAAATCGAAATAGTTGCGGTATGAAGATATCTATACTTAAAATGATAGATTACACTATGTCTCCTAACACTCCTCATTATTTATTTTGAAGAGCAAGATTATCTAAAACTTCAAAACATATAGAAACAAACTATCTTACAAATCTCTACTAATGAATATTGTCATATAAATCATATATTTAAAGTTTCTTAGAGACTTAGAAACTTTATTACGACGTACTGTGTAATATGAATTCTACAATGTTAAGCCCAATCTACAAAAGACGCAGAACGCGGGTCGCAAAATTAGAAACTAATCTAATGTATTTTAATTGTAATATAGTTTGTAGGATACAGAACGCAGGACGCAGAAAGTTGAATGAACTTTCACGTTCTGCGTCTTGCGTCCTACGTATTGTGGTCTGCGATCTATTATAATCTGAAATACGTTTCACTTGCGACCTGCGACCTGCGTTCTGCGTCTTATGTAGATCAGGCATGAAATTGTGTAATCACGAATCGATAATGCGTAGTAACTTTATGATTTAAAGAGATTCTGCGATTCACCTTGATGAAACGGTTAAATAATTTACGAAGACATTTACATGAAGTCACGATCTATTCCGGATAGAACGGTCTGATTAAATCTAGGATAGACGCGAATCACCCGCGAATCCTGGATCTCCGTTAGCGAACCGTCCTTCCGCATTAGATGTAATTAGACGATGGACTATATCTTATCGCGCAGAAAAGGACAAACAACAAACGTTCAAGTAATTGTAATTCTGTCAATGAGATTTTCATCTTCACAAACATCCTATATTGTAACGAAATTATGTATACAAAATAATAACTTTTAAATTATTATGCAAGTATTGTAAAATCTTTACGTAGCATATTTATAAAAATAATATTGAACTTTTTTAGAGAAATTTGATATGCGCCAAATTTCAGAATAATGGAACATTTTTATTGGAAATTTTTTTATTATGAGTTTAAAATGAGTTTAAAATGTTATATACTGTGTATACGTTCAAATTAATTTTCTAAATAAAAGTGGCAATAAAAATAAAATAACTAGCATTTAAAAATTTGTATGTAAAATATTTATACTTTCACACATACACACAAATTAATAATGTTTTTCATTCATCCATCCATCATCATATCCAATTTGGTATTTCTAATTTTTCAGAGATTTTCTGTCGTATACTATATTCTGTGCAGTAAAATTTACTATAAAAATATTATGATATAAAATGTGGGAATTATTGTCATGCGTGGTCTCTGACAAAAATTGTTGGGCTTATCATATTTCATGAATAACATTCATTATGGTCCCACAGCTGATGTCAGAGCTGACGTGCACAAAGTCAAGACGGAGATAGTCGGCTATCAGATATTTCGGTATGATATTCGATTTCAGCTCTCATGCACATTTTTCGTATGATAAGCAACAAACGAACATCGCTGGACAAGCGTAACTTAATCAGAGTAAATTACCAGTATTTTGTTTTCAAAGGACTTTGTACCCAGATTTCCTAAAGACTTTGTACCGGTTAATGTTACATTCGTGAATCATATAAATATTCAAACAGTCGTTCTATAAATTATTGTTCTATTATTAACTGATTAATAATAGAATAGTAAAATAAATATTAAGTATGTCACATTACAAATTAATCTGACTGAAAAAAATGTTAACTACAATATAATAAAACTGGCTTGAAAATAATATTTGTGTTTTGATATTATGAAGCAAAAAAATTTAAGAATGTTGATTAAATATAACTAATAAATATTAATTATTAAATTGAAATCATACTGCGATATAATTGATAAAAGAAATTAATTTTTGATAATGTGAGGTTACTAGTTTAGTTTCTCGAAGCGATGACTATTTTCATACAATACACAATTCATAGTTTTCTTTGGAAACGATCCGCGCGATGTTTTCATATTTGTGGTGCACATTCGCGTATTCGGGATTGTGACAGACGCACAATGAACATGATGATGACAAGAACTGTAGGAGAGTGGAGCGGAAATGCGGCATGCCGCACCCGCGAAAAGCCGGCCCCCGACTTTCATTCCAATGGAACTTTCATGAACTCTGCGAGTGGTATATAACGAGAACTTAAGCCAGTGGCGTAGAATCATTTTCCCATTCTTGGCCGACATGAAGCTTCGGGGAAGTTATTAATCTACTAACTACTGTCATTACGCATTTTAGACAATCAAATAATCTGATTTCTTTAAAATAGTTTAGTTTCAGTTAAGTACAGTGCGATGTAGTTTCCAATTACATAAAGTGCATAATAGATCTCTTAATAATGGCTACAACCAACGAACTTGCAAAATTGATATAGAGAAATTAGATGCAAAAGTTTCTATAGGCACTAGTTATAATACTTAGTTATAATACTTAGTTATCATATTTTGCATTCAGGTTATTGATAGGAATATTCTAATATTGCTACATGTACGTTTATGAAGCAGATTTATTTATATTGTATTTATTGCTACTTTTTAAATATGAGTAAAATCATGCATCCAATTATATACAAATCCAATTATATACAAATGAAATATGATACAGTTTACATACGTTGATATATTAATAGTGCAATTGTTATATGTGTGTGTGTGCAGCTAGTTTTTTATAATATTCCGTTTTCCATTTGTAATCAAGATAAAAATATATTATATAAATATAATTAGCACTATATGTAATTTATTATCAAAATTATATATAAAATTATATAGGTAAACGAAATTTTTTTCAAAAAAGAGAAAATGCATCTAGATGTCATTGAATTTATACAGTAAAATATGTTATACTGACTGTAGTAAATGGGAAAGTTATAGGAAACATTATCGCTATGTTACCATTATATATATATATATATATATACATATATATATATGTCCCTTAACGTCGACGCCTTTGAGTTACACAAGTCTAAGCGCGACATATGCGCTATGCTTTTTCGTCAGTTTTCTGAATTCCTTCTCGGCTTCTCTATGGAACTTTAAAACTTTAATCTCGACGTGGTCAGCGCCCGAAGATAATGCAACAATGGAACCGTCGAGTTGAAGGCGGATGCACCCGGAAAGCCCGGGAAATCATGATTTCGCAACGCGCCGCACGTTGACGTACTGTAACGAGATTCGCCGGCCTGTGTTACGAGGTAAACAATCCCTCGTGTGTACCATGCTACGCTTAAAATTGAATTTTTTATTTCGTAGAGCGGGCGAGACATGAGTGCTGTTTCAGCAAAAATATCGCGCTCACAAACAGCACGTCACGCTCTCTGCCTGACTTCAAGAGACTCAGAGCGAACGTTTCCGAACGGCTGAAATATTCGAATGGGTCGAATTATCGTATAGTAGAATATCGTACATTGCATATTTGAGTGAAAATTGTAACGTTAATGAGAAATTCGTTTTCCACGTGCTTTAATATGTTCGCTGACGGAGATAGCGTGTGATACGTTATCGCACGTTCACGCTTGATGTACTAGGTCATGAATTTTAATTTAACATTTTCGTATTCTGCACGCGTCACCGTATGTCGAATCAAATTGATTAACTGAAAATGAGAGCACTTATCCGAAATAGCTATTAATATCGAAAAATAATTTGAATCGTATTTATAATGGAAAATTAAGTATAATTCGTTAATTGTAAGTGAATTTTATTACAGAGATATGTATTTTTTAATATATATATTCAATATTCTTTATTACAAAATATTATAAATTAAATATCGTATTTAAAAAGTTTTTCAATTATTTCTTTGAAAATATGTTTAAGACTTCTTTAGACTTTACGAAAGATGCATTTATGTATTACTCAAGTAAGGATTTTTATTTTTTGTTACATTAAAAAACAAATCGTGTGGTTATAAATTTCTACAAGTTTCCAAATTTATAAAATCTTTTGACAATAATTCGTGAGGTACGAATGATAGTACACGCAAATTGCATCTGTCATGGTTTTCGTAACGACATGTTCAAATAAAGATAAAAATGATATGCTTGGCATTTTCGTTTAATGCAACTCAAATAAGGCGATGACGTTATATGTATATTTGGTTATCGTATATTTGTGCCAGATTCACAAGCGTTATTTCGCAAATGGATATATAATCTCTTCGTAAACTAGTCTGTAAGCAAAATCAGAGAAGTTGTATAATCTTGAAATTTTTCCGAGCATTTTTTGGAAAAAGTGCTAGAGGCGTTCTGTTATACCTAAATTTAGAAATTGTTGTTGTTTTAAATTGAAAACATTTTAAAACTAATTTCTATAAATATATCGATTATATCTTAAGATACCTCAAATTGAACTCCTCAGTCTTTTATTAGATGAATTAGATTCGAAATAAACGAGTAGATACGTCAATGAAAATTAATGCAACACAAATACACTGACATGATTGTTTTATCAAATTCAAGAAATACATAATTAATAATTTTTTGTTAATTAAACTGCGATTATCTACTATTACGAGAATCATTTTATATAATCAGTATAAATCACACATGTGCCCCCAAACTAACGAAATTCTTGAATGTAGCGATTATCTTTATGGCATTGTTACGTAACCCATTTTAGCTCATTTTAAATTATTCTTAAGTTTAAAACGATAAACAAAAATGAGTGGCCTAAATTTAATTTGACACATGCATTCATTGATACGCGCTTGCAACGCGTTTTTATGTCAAATATTACGCAATGAGTCTCGTATCCAAACGAAGTGGAATGTTTCCTTCTTCGATAAAAAACTTTGCGACGCATATTACGCACGTATACGCACACGTATGTACGCACTCGAGCATACGTTAGGAGCCTTAATGAAGCCTCTCACGAGGAGTTATAACGAAGATACTTCGGCCGCGATCTATTCATAGAACGGTGAGAGCAACGTGGCGTCAATGAGACAACAGTGGCAGCAGCTGTGTCGTCTAGAGAGCTTTGTTAAATTATACTATGTTCTCGTCAGCCAGAGCCCGTCAAGTCCACGTTGACAGACACGAGGATGTAACGGGTGATGCGATAAATACGCATATGTTGTCATCGATATTCAATCAGGTTCGAAAAGCTTCGTCTTAGGCTATACTAACAAACAACAAAAGACTAACATAATAGTACTATTCGTACTAATGTTAAATATATATAATAATTTATTATTTATAATTTTTATTTTAAAAATTATCAGTTTTTAATAAATTAATAATTTATTAAAAACTTTGACTTTAGAATATATATATATATATATATATACTAATGCATAATGAATGGATTATATAATGTTCAATAATATCGATGTGACAATTTTTTTAATAGAAAATTTATAATTTTTTTGATCAGTTTATGCGATTGAATGAGCAATTAATTTCTATGGGAGTCTCCATGTAGGAATATTGCGCAACCAAGGGAACTGCATGTTGCGCATATCGATCCTGTAGCAGCGCACCTCGTCCCTTTCCGTAATTCTACGTTTTTCCTTTTCTCTCCTTTTCGTTCCTCTTCCCTCATAGGCTTTCGTTACGCACCACAGGCACAAAATCGTGTCGAGACTCACCGTGAAAATGGACTATGGAGTAAGGTTGGTTACGAAGTCCCTAGGTCACCTGAGCTTTGACTAGCGAGCGTTACAAGAGTGGATTTGTATACTCGCTCGTAATTAAATAATTTCTCTTTTTTGATTTTTTAACGAGCTGATTACCGTGAATGAGAAGAAAAAAAGAATCGATAAAAAAAGAACGAGTTAACATTACAGAATAAAAAAGAATTTAATGGTGTATTCAAGAACGATGAATTATCAATTAGTTAAAATGCTAACAAAAGTTGACTTTAAATCTAAAAAAAATTTTGATAATGATATATAGAGTAGATATAAGAAATGATTATTTATGATTTATGCAATATCGCAGTACTGCAGTAAAGGAATGTAAAGAAAGACGATGGGTATATTATTATAACTTAAAGGAAGGTGTAAGGAAAGGTATAAGAGAGGACTGAAAGGAGAAGACAGATATACAAAAAAGAATGATGAAAGAGAAACTTCAACGCATTTTCTTATGACAAGCTCGATTTCTACCCATTCATTTTCATTTTCCTTTCTTGCTCATTCATTTTCATCTTCCGCAAACAAGACACAGGATTGACAGTTTTTCCCGATGAACCGAACTGCGGTAAATTTCGATCGCGAAATTTTTAAACGAAGGAAACAAAGGAAAAAAAGGGAGAAAAAGAACGAAACGAGCTGCAGGTCTGACTAAAATTTTGAACCATATGGGATTGCGCGATGTTGTGCAACAGTTGCGCACGTAGGTCAGTTCTATTACGTTTTGGGGTATAGGTCAGGTCGAACGCGTCTAATTGGTGCAATCGTCGCAGATTATCGTATGCACTTAATGCATTTCTCACGTTTAAAAATTATGATATTTTAATGACCGTAAAAGATAATGCAAAAATTATGATTTCATGATAAAATCATAATTTTTGTATAATCTTTTATAATTTGCAAATTATTTCCAAATTATTATGTGTTTATTGTATGAATACATTTTTTACATTTAAGGATTTGATTCCTTTTTACGTTCATTTTTAATCCTTTAGAAATGTTTCGATGACATAATTATAAAATATTCTCTAACAGCATGATTATCTGTGTTCACTTCAAGCTTGTTTTCGTTTTATTTGATGAGGTTCAGTTACACATTTCGGACATAAATTATTTTGAAACCAGCAATTATTTTTACGGTGTTAACAATGATATTAATGTCAGGATTGTTAAAAAAATAATCCGATATAAAAGTAATCCGATACTTTGCGCATATTTCCGCGTAGCGGAATTATTCTCACGGTAATTACGGTTACAGATAACACAGCTTGATGCGCATAATTTCGCGCGAGTAAACGACTTGAATGGCTACCAAGCATAAAGTCTTGCTTTCCCGTTTCACTCCCCGAACTTTGTGCCACGTAAATCCAGTCGCGCATATCGATGCAGCATTTTCATTCGTTCGTTTAGAATGTTGTATTATTGAAACCAAGTATTCCGAGAAATCCAATAGCATTATCCCGCATAGGGATGTAATTACCGCTTTTTCCGTAGGTGCCTTTGTTCGTGGCATCGCGTCGCAAAGAGAGAAAAAAAGAAAGGAGAAAAACGAGGATACCTAGGGCTGACGTCTCCGGATGGTTGCGGTTTTTAAATACCGCATATCGACGCTAATGGCTCGTCCGTTTCAACGCCGAACGTGTGCGTTTACCGCCGCGTTCTCTCCCGCAATCTATGCGAACGTCGGAGAAAAAAAAAGGAGAGACGACGGGCGCGCGGAAATACGTACGATTTTATCATTTTGACGCTCATCCATATTCATCGCGCGGCGACGTTACATACCTCTTTTCGTAAGGCCCATGTGTTTGATGCTCGCCACGACGACGCGACGCAACGCGACGCGGCGGATGCGCAAAACGTCATGCCATGACACCGCAACTGGTGGCGGCATTAATTATTTCCCGTCTCGTGTGATACTGCCAAGATCACGCGAGATATCCCCTCCCCCCCCTTCTGAAAAAGAGAGATTTCGCGCGCTCGTTAAGAACAACTTTGTGGCGCGAGATGGTGTTTTTCTTCTCTTTCGCATACGGCAGATAGCCGGTCGTGTAATTTACATACATTCCTGATCGAATAAACAACTCGTTTCCGTGAGCCAAGTGTTGAACTGTGTGAAGGATTTCGCGACCTGACTTTTTCGATTCAACACGATTTAACGCGTCACGATTATTATTCTTGCACGCGATGATTGCGGAACATATAAACGTGTCTTATATATAGATAGAAAAAAAAGCCCGCAAAGATGCATGAAATCTATATTGCGCACGAAATCTCTCTTCCTACCTCTTCGTTTCTTTTTCCTTTGTTGCTTCCTACACGTAGTTTCTACTCGCGGGGTTAAGTTACGGAGCTCGTAAACACACGCAGATACGGGCGCAATTACCGTTGGCAGCGGGAAGTCATACCAAGCGTTTATTTTACGAGCGTCGTACTCAACGCCCCGGACCTCGAATATCGAGTGAAATCGCTTCTACGTCAATTACGAATTCGCATCTCGCCCGTCCGGACGCCATTCCGCCAAGCGGAGGATTCTCAGCACGTTGTCCGCCGAGCTGTTATTTCGGCAGTCCCGAAAGTGACTTCCACTTCGACGAGTTCCTGCGCATTTCAATGGGTACTTCCCGTACCCGGCGAAAGTTCGCGCACTGCGGTTCAAGGAAATCCCGCAGGCGAGTATATCTAGGACAGAAAGATCCGAGCACCATTGCGATCTATTATGGGCGTTTTCCAGCAAGGACACAGTGAATTATTTCATCCTTGTTTAACACTGACAAATAACGAAGATGTAATGATTCACCGTGTTACGCTGTGTTCTTGTTGGAAAACGCCCTATATTAGTGATAAATTAGCTTGTCTATGAACTATGGAAGTTTCACTATAAAATCGGAGTAAATCTTAAAAGATTAATAGACTATTATTCGTAAGATACACACACGCACGCACGCACGCACGCACGCACGCACGCACGCACGCACGCACGCACACGCACACACGCACACACACACACACCTCTGCGCGCGCAGAGGCAAGGGAGAAGGAGAGGAAGAGAGAGAGAGAGAGAGAGAAATCATCTTGATAAATTTTCTAAAATTGTGTAAAAAATTTTGATTGTAAGATGATCATAAGCAATACATATTTTGAAATAATGAGAATAATTTAAAATGAAACAGACCTAACGAAAAAGATATATATCTTGCGAATTTATGAAGATTTTTTAAAAATAGTATCACCTTTGCGTGAATGAAAATCGTCTTAGTTAATTAGAATTGTCCTAGTTAAAAAATATTTATTAATTACAAATGTATTGATTAATTTTTTAATCAAGAGAAGTCCATTCGAATTTTATTACTAATTTCATTATTAATAGTTTTGAATGAAAATCTGTTTAATTAAAATTTTTAAGACTGATATATACAGGTGGTATTCATATATAACAATAAATTACAAACAATATTTATGCGTTATGTCTGATTTAGTGAAAAGACAGAATTTTACAAGTCAAGTTCCGACAATTTTCCTGGATCGGATTTACTCTATGCATTTTCTCTATATCGATTCGTTAAATGTAGATGCAACGCTGTATAATAGAATTTTTAATGGTATGACGCGTATAATGGTCAATTCACTATTCTGAAAAGTCATGTTTCGCGATGAAAAATGCAATCAACTTACATGTAATTAACAAATTTTGTGATTCGCTGTTCTTAAATGCAAATGTAGATAGAAAGTATGAAAAGAAGATTGTTTGTACGAAAGTTATTAATGCCGTGAAAGCGACCGTATTTTTGGTATATTTAAGAATTAATTCATGTTAATATTTTGTACGTGTGTGTATGTGTGTGTGTGTGTGTGTGTGTGCGTGCGTGTGTGTGTGTGTGTGCGTGCGTGCGTGTGTGTGTGTGTGTGTGTGTGTGTG
>Ga0157364_1002226_pt1 | contig 17778 bp, 9 predicted proteins | sample AttsexASBM2_FD_111476 | JGI IMG/M metagenome (GOLD analysis project Ga0157364, IMG submission 111476) | Fungus gardens microbial communities from leaf cutter ant in Ribeirão Preto, State of São Paulo, Brazil - Atta sexdens ASBM2 | ecosystem: Host-associated > Fungi > Mycelium > Unclassified ... | reverse complement strand
TTTTTTTATATTTTTTTATATTATGAATAAAATTTAATTTTTTTTTAAAATTTTTTTGTTTTTATTTTTTTTTTTTTTTTTTTTTTTTTTCGAGAAATGTAGAAATGTAAAATGTAATGAAATCTATGGCGCGCACTAATTTTTTAAAATATCGAAATCGCATTGCGTATAATTCTGATTGTCATAATGTGGAATGTAAAACTCTGAGTGTCGTGAAAAGGTAACGTCAAACACACAGGATATCTAGCGAATAATTATAACATTTATAAAATTTTACTGAATTATTTGTTAAAAAATGAACATATTTTGATAAAAAAATCAGTTAATATGGAGCTTTTCCGGCTATTTTCCAGATTTGTGTAATTGAGGGATGAAAATGTATGATACATTTACAGATTCGAAACGCATCAGAAATGAGACCGCTTTTTCGAATATTTTCCGGTTTCATGTTTCACTCTCGTATTTTCCGGGATACTTGCCATTAGATTCTGTGAACCGGCAGCGCTGCCGGCAAAATCGGCGAGGCACACCGTCAAGTCCTGCGACGATAAATCGGATTTCCGTGTAACGCAGGATCGAGTAATCGGATGCAAATGATAGGAATTCCGAAAAGGTCGGAAACGAGCGATTTCCGCATGACAAAATACGCATCCGCGGCGTGCGATTTTCCATGGCGAATGTGCAGCTAAATACGAGATGAGTGCCCTTGCGCGTGTGTGTTAGCGGCTGAATAAAACTGAATCATCCTTAATCCACGATTATGTCGGTTACATTTCGCATAACGTTGCACAAGGTAGAGATATAGTAGATAGCACGTTTACAACTTAACGAGATCCGCTATGTAGAAATCAACATCTCTTCGACTATGTGAATAAATGTCGAAATATGGTTGAAAATGAAATAGTCGAAGTTTGTTGCAATTTTGTAAAGAGAAATCTCTCGGCGTTAACGCACGCTAAAAGAACAGCTTATATACTAAATATTTAATGAAATATGAATATGGGAATGACTATATTTAATTTGCAGTTTCTGGAGGAACGCGAATAAATTAAAAATTATTTACAGAATTTGTATATATATATATACATATATATATAGATAAATTCTTAATAAAAAATTATAATTGTAATCTTCCTTATTTTTTCCCAATCTGTCTATTTTTTAATTAAAATAAATTTTATTTAAAATTAAAACAAAAAACATGTTGATATTAAATCCTTTAAATTAATATAATTCCTTCTATGTGTTTATTTATTTACATTCATTAAGCCTTTTATGAAATATGCTGAAAAAAAAAAAATAAAAAATATAAATTGAAATTTTATAACTGTACATAATTATCGAGGAAAGTATCTTTTACTTAAATTCAATATTCATTACAAAGTTGAATAATTAATTAAAAATTCGATTATAAGTTTCGCAGGCAATTTATTTATTCTGAGTATAAAAACTTAGACGGCGAATAAACACCAGAAGTTTAATGATTTGTCACCGATATTAATATTTCTACGGGCGGACGGATGCTAAACGGAACAAGCGCAGGAAGCGTCTCAGCGTTGAATTTCTCACGTGGCGCTTTTTATGCGCGCATGAACGCTTGCAGGATTTTATCCTTAGGAAGAAAGTGTGAAAAATGTTTCCGGCGCTCACTTCATTTTACATTTTCCATCAATACCATGAACCATCAGCCGTAAGAAATGTTATAACGAAATAATTTCAATTTTTATTAGAGATTAAAAATTCTGTAAGGCTAAAGTAATTCCAATTAAACTCGACACATTTTGTTACAAGGAATTTCAATCGACAATAGAATTATTTTATCAAAGTCTCTTTATTTCTCAGAGAAATTTTTAGTTAATTCAAATTACGGTGTTGTTTTACGATGTGTTTGTCTTGTGTCTGGTCTCGTTAAATTTTCATCCAGGGCGGTTATATAATTTAATCGAATTTCCTTTCCTCGGATGAAAGTGCACGAAGGTATTATACATCAGCGGGGTCATAGCTTCTCGACGCCCTTGCAAGTGAGGAGGGGGGAGGGGGGGGCTACCTCGCGAATCTCCGTTTCCGGAAGTTCATTCGTTCCTGACGCGAGTCTCAGCGATCTCCGGGACGCGCCAGGATGCACCGCCTGGGAGATATAAAAGCGAACGCTGCGTCGTGAGCTGTGGGTAAGCATCGTAAGCTTATCTCTCTTTGCAGAACGTAAAAGGCGAAACTAGCACTGTTTTCATTACGGAATACACATGCGTGCACGCCTGTATTTACGGTTGCAAAGTCGGTCTAATATAAGCAAAAGAAATTTGGATTCAGAAATAAAAATTAGGCAACGCAGACATTACGGCAGAGAAATATTAAAGTAATTGAGTTTTTAAACATTCATATATAACAGTAAATAAATTATTCAACGATAGAAATGAAAGGAATAAACTAGTAAAATAAAATTCTCTTTCCCCACCTACAATTTTTATTTACATTTAATTTTTGCGTGATGAAAAAATTAAATATATAGAAAAAATAATATATTTTTTTGACCATCTAAAGTAAGATAAACAAATTCGATCTCTTTATTTCAGAAAAAAAATTGTAAAACTAATAAATTTTGGTAAACACGCAGCACATAATAAGATATTTATAATTTGTAACATTGATTCTTTTTTCTAAAACTTTAAGAGGATAAATAAAAGATCATTCAGTGCATTTACGTTAGCCGATTTGTTCGAGGTAAATCCCAAAAGTGAATCATACAAACTGGCTTTTACAGTATCGTAAAAGTGCACGATGGATGCGGAACAAGAAGAAAAACGAGTCAAAAGTCATAACGCGAGCGGAAGTCTCTTATCCGTTCGTAGAGTGGCCGTTAAATCATCGATATAAGAGTCGAGTGCGATTCTTAACATCCACTCATGCTCTCGTGCCTTCGTTTTTTCTTTTCCATTTTTTTTTTTATTACGTTGCGATAAACGGCGTTGAGAGGATTTACTGCACCGACGAATCGAGAAATGGCTCGTGAGCTTCGTTAACGGAAAAGCGTCAGAAGCTCTTAAAGTGTCGTTTTCATATCGTATTGCTAGACGTCTAAATCGCGCAGGAAGATAGCAGGTATCTTTTCGCGACACGCGTTACATTTAACACAACTTTATCTGGAAGCGTTGTAACGCAAAGACCTGTTGGTGTGTCAACCATGTATGTATCGTATGGTATAAAAAAGAAATGAATTCCAGTTTTTTTCTTTGGTGCTCTGTATTCTCAGTGAATTAGAACAAAAACGTGAAATTTATGCATGAAGAAGCAAAACTAATATATACAAATGAAGAATAAAAGACGAAAATTGTGTTTAAATAAAAGAAAAATGTTGAGAGAGATAAGAGAAGGAAATAATGCAAGAACATCGCTATCTCGCATTGCTTCATAAGATTAAAATGCATGGTATTCTTGTTGCTTTTATTCTGTGGAATCTTTGTCTCCACTTTGACAAGTTTTTTGCATGCATTTCTTTTCTCAGCATATTATTATTATTATTATTCTTATTATTATTATTATTATTATTATTATTCTAAATTTTTTGCTACGTTCATTTGACAATTTAATTTTCGAATAAAAAATAATAAATATTAAATTAAATATATTTTAATACGTGCTATAATTATCTCATTTTCATCAAAGGAAGAAGATTTAATATTTCGAATTTTTATAAAATAAATTAAAATTCCGTATGTTGTGCGTACGTGCGTGCGTGCGTGCGTGCGCGCGCGCGCGTGTGTGTGCGTGTGTATATGTGTGTGTGTGTGTGTGTGTGTGTGTGGGTGTGTAATTATATGATAATTATATAACAGAAAATAAGATGGAGATAACAGTGGAGCAAAATTATAATTTACTTTTGAAGTTTCATTTGTTCCTTCATTAATAAATGAAACTTTTTTAGTATGCTAATTATTCCAACAAATTAATCCAGCAATTACCTACATTATTTTTTCTATAGAAGAGAAAGAAATATTCTATTTACTATAGTTGTATTGTAATGCATATATATCAAAAAAGTTTCAAAAGAGTCTTGATTGGTACGAAAGAATTATGAATCTAATTTTGCACCGAAGAAATTTCTCTCTTTATTAACTTATGTATTCTCAGCGTCATATTGCATGGCATAGCTTCCCTAGTGGATATCCGTTAGTAAAGTACAACAGTTAAGTACTTGTTAAATCTTTGAGTTCCAATGGGATACATAACCGCAACGCTGTTCTTATGTTTGTGCAATAATATCTCTGAATAATATCTCTGATTCGTGAAAACAGTAAAACAAATAAATGTAAATGAAAACTTATCGAATTTGATAAATAATGTAGAAAATAGATCGTAGATGCCGAAAGCCATAATCGAGTACTGAATTGAAACTCTATGATATTTATCAGAAAGAAATGAAATTCTCTTTTGAATTTCCATTAGATGTCCATTAGCTTAGATAACTGTTCTCGATTTTCTATTAGACACGTAGTTATCACTGTGGCTTCGCGTGCAACGGAAACATCAAAAGTAATAAAGAGAATTAATTTGAAACTCTAATATGTAAGATCCTAATTCATTAATTAAAAAAAAGTTCAAAGATTAATTATGTAAATAAGTAATATTTTAATGAGTATATGAACTTATTTCGTTTCGACACTTCTACTTTGTACGTACTATGATCCCTCCTTTCGCAATGATATTGTCAACATGATGATTGTATCATGTGTTAAAATTAAAAATTTATCTCTGTGTATGTAGCTAGTCCTTGTTATTTTTTTTCTCTGCATCTACATTTTTTAAATTAAAGAGACATTTGCGTTCCCATTTCCTGGTCTATATGAAGCTTTTAACTATATAAAGCTATGTAAATATATTTGTTTGACATTCCGTGCAAGGAGGGAAAATACAATTTCCACGGAAAATACAAGAGCAACACCCGAAGGTACTTTTTATCTACTCAACTTGTATCCACGTGCGCGTATTTTTAATATAAATAAATGTATTAAACCGTTGTTTATAAAGCGAACACACGTCTCTCGTTTTGCTTTTTCTATTTCGCCAGGCATTGATTGTCGACGGCCATCGGCGGCGCTTTGTTTACGCGAATTTTCAACGGCACGATGGCGCCGTCGCGTAACGGAAAGAGGCGATAATCCATTTTATATTGTCGTTGATGCTGAAGAGTATACTACGAACCGAGGCGAGGATTTTATGGAGCAGGTAGGAGCAGGCGACTTTTTCACGGATACGAATATTGCACATCCTCAAAAGTCAAAGTATCGTCAATTCACATCCCACTTGTGTGTTCAGTGATCCCAATGGAAGACACTAACAACAAGACAAAATGCTGTTCGATCAAAAAGATACGATAGATACGAAGCCAACTCCTAGATTTCCCGCGGCGCTGAGCAAACAGCTTCTTCCTCTTATTCTTTTTCGAGTTATATCCTACAATTCTTTTCACACGTGTACATGTACTGTGCACCATGCGTTCCTTTGGCTCGTGTGAGATTTAACAATCGACAGAAATTAAATTGATGTCGAGAGAAACAATTTTTCTTCAATTCCGTACATGACAATGCATTCCCAAAAAGTTCGTCATACGATGTAAATGCGACACGGTTGCATTTGTCGAATATCTGACAAATGCATGTATTGTTCGACGCCAGCTATAGAAACGGGAGTAACGTCCGAGCCTTTTCTCTATCCGTGAAATATAGAAATGTTTGTCCCTCACATTACTACGTAGGGGCGTAGAGAAACAACTGGGTGCACGCACTGCGAGTGAAATATGTTCTGTTCGTATATCACTCGGAGAGTGCGTGCTTTCGGTTGTTCTCTCGTGTATATACGGAAACTATACAGTTCGTAAAGAGGAACAATCAGAGTATAGGGCACTAGACGTGCCCTTTCTGCGGACAAAAATCCGTACTGTAACAATTCCTTTTAATTTTTAATCATATTTCTTCCTTTTTGTATTATTAAATTTATAGTGTTAAATTACCTAATTTCAGTTAATAGATCACCGCTGCATCTACTTGATATGTTGTTAATTTAACTTAAAAACCTAAAAATAAAAATGAAGTTGAACAATTTAATCTAAAATGTATGTATTAAATTTTATTTAAATTTATTTTATTTACATTTTATTATTTATTAAGTACACATATACACAACACACATACGTTAATAAATTTTGTTTACTTCAAAACTAATCACAAAAATGGATCGGTTTCATGGAAGTTAAAAATAATAAAATGTTATCTTTAGCTCAAAGTATCAAAGATCGTAATTTATAATTACATGGATTATTTTGAAATATCTACAAATTGAAATAGATCAGAAAATAAATTTGTTGTGCTATGCTGAAATAATTATATAGGACACTCAGGTGATTGTTAGTAAAAAATTTTTGCAGTATTGCTCATCAAACTTGATGACATTTCCTATATAATTATTTTGATGGTCCAACAAAATTATTTTCAGATCTATATCTAATTAAATTACGTAAATAACTTAAAACTTTGAAGAATACAAATCAGAAGATGAATAAAAAAGTATCTATAAGAAACAATATATAGTGAGCGATCATATAGGTATTTTATAGGTCAGCTCTTATAGGTATTTTTTTTTAATTCTAGCTAAATTTTTAGATACTTCAGCAAAACTATATTCTTTACGTATAATAATTTCTTTCATACAAAACGTCGCGCGTTGCGTCGCACATCGAATTCTACATTCTAGCATAGAAATATTCACTTGTAACAATTTGGGCGAAATAGCAAATACTTAAATATACGTGTGTATGCACACATATCTAAACATGTAAGTTTAAAAACAAGAAAATATGAAAAAATTTACGAAAATAATTGCGAATTTTCTAAATTCTTCCGCTTTGCTCCGTTCCTTTACCTATTTGAAAATTTCGCTGCGACTGTCTCATGTTATTTTTCCAGTAAAATTTAAAAACGAGAGCTCTTTTATATAGATGCATTTAACGGGAGAGGTAGCACTGGAAGCGTCCCGCAATCCGCCACTATCGGCGAATCAGCACATCCGTATACGTTCGCCGAAGAACGCACGGTTTATGTATACGCCCGCGGCAGGTAATTAAATGCTGCGGCATGCACCGTTTATATTCACGTATCATAGTTTTTTTTATTCCACGCCAGATCGCAGGAACCCGATATATGAAGTGCGCGCGTGCGCGCGCGAAACTGGATGCGCCAGGATAAAAGCAGTAATTTTTTAAAAATCTGGGTCATTCGGCTTTTGCCAGAGACTCTTCGCAAATGCGCGACGTATTTCTTTGCGCGATTTTAATACTATCCGAACGACCGCGCCTGGGTACATACGAATCTTATAATTGAGATATGGGTACTTGAACTGACTCTAATAAGCGTTCTTTTTTCACTTTTCTTTTATAACCGCCGGGCTTTTGAGCGGCAGCCGATTCGCGGCAGTGATTCGAACGAGAAATTAATATCGGAACATCCGATTCTTCCCTTCCCCCTTTTTTGTGTTTCATGAAAATGAAAGAAAACGATTCGCTTGAAAATAACTGAAAAATATAGTTTTTTTTTCTGTCTGCCATTCTGAAGTATAATCTACAAAAAACTATTTGCGTTTGATGAAAATATTAGTTTTTTTGATGTTTTTGGCGAGGAAAAAGTTTGACTTCAAACAAATTAAACTATATACCATTGAAATTGAACGTTCCGTGAACTCTATTCTCTCTCTATACAACAAATATCCGTGTAGTACATTCTAAGTATACATCTTTCAGGATATTGGAGAGGGTACGCGAGATTGTGTAACTGCTGCATCGCGTATTCATTACGTGACGTCGTTATCGTTGCTTCAAACACGAAGGAAAGCCGCGGAATGAATTTTCATCTCTAATGAAGACACAGGTGCACATAAGGAAAAGTTCCTACTAGTTTTGACGCCATCTGCTTCGCTGTTGGAAGGATTTTCAGGCAACGCTGAAACTGCCTTCGCCATTCAACTTTTCGCTTTTCCGCTTGTTTTATTCGAGCGAGTTTCATTTGCCATTAATTAATACGATTATTGCGTAATTTTCCATTAGTTTTTATTGGCGATAAAAGTCTTCCAAGTGTAAGATTAGTTTTCCCTTCTTTAGGAAGTATTCTTCATCCAAGTTATGTAAAGGAGACAAAATTGTCAAATTGACTGAAGAGTAAAAGCTTCAGACTATTATAATATACAGAAATTATACGAGATTATAATGGATAATGATTTTTCCGTACAGCTTTAGCCAAAGTATAGCCAAGTATAAAATATAAAATGCACCTACAAATCGACATAAAAAACGTTCTATCTGATGATAAATAAATTAGAAAATAGTTTTATTGGAAAATTACTTATTTTTATAATTTCAATATTTTAATATTAATTTTCCTTTTTTTTTTTTTTTCAAAAAATATAATAAATTGAAAGTGCTTTATACAGACAAAATTGTATATCGAAAATAATTTTCATATTGAATGTTTAATATTTAATTATTTAATACTTATAAAAAAGAAGATAAGAATGATTTTGCTAGAAGAAAACTTAATTAAACATAAATCTAAAAATAATTTTGTTGGATCATAGATATGTTATAGATAACTCAAACACGATAAGCAACGATATAAAGTTTTCATTGCAGTTATTAAGACTGTAATTTTATTATATTCTAATAACTAGTTGAGCTTCCTATACATAATATTATTTTAATGGAACCATAAAATTATTTTCAGATCCATATCCAACTAAATTTTTGGATATTTCAGCAAAATTATTCTTTCCGTTTAAGTTTAATTTTTTTTTTTTATCGCTTGCAGTGAGATATGATACGTTTATTTTTGCAAATAAGAGAAAATTTGCGCTGTTGATCTTTCTCATTTTCACCAACACACATTCTAATAAAATTATGCTTATTCTTCGACCTCTCTCATTCGTCGGTATCGTTTGCATCTGCTATATTTAAGTCAGGAAATTACAATTCGTACCAGTCCCTCGATTCTCGGGATTACGAACGCATATGGAAACTCACAAAGGCACAAATGCAATCTTTTTCCCTGGATGCACCGTACAAACAACGGAAGTTAGCATCCGTAGGCAAAAAGATGTTAGACGTTCTGTGAAAACGTAACATTGGGGGATGCTAATTAGCATGGAGATGCTCAACACGGAATTTTCGCGCAGTGTTCTTAAGTGCCAGATGTAAGTGCCATAATCCGGAAGAATTTAAGGGGATTAAATAATAAAACACACTCATTACGTAAATGAGCTTGCACCATGTAACCGTCGCAGGTCTGCGTTCGCAAACGCGTATTTGTGCTCGCGGTGAGCGAGCGCAAATAAACCCGAAAAGAAGCGTTCTTTCTCTCGGATTTGGTCCGGGGTTTATGGATCACAAACGCGCGTGAGAGAAACTTCACATACATTCTTTCCCAGCACAGAATTAAGCAGTTTTATCATTCCTCGTAAACAGACGAGGACGGAAATTTAAACAACCCAAGAATTTAGAACGAATTTCTCGAGAGCTTAATGAAAATTTAACAGAAGGATTTAAGAAGAGATTTAAAGAAGAATAAAAGTTTTTTTTGTGTAATATGTTGTATCTGATTTTCTATTTTAATCACAATTAAAAAGAATGATAAAAAAAATATAGATATATAATATTTATCTTTTACGCGCGCGCATATTATTTATGAAAATCGCGTTCTTTATTTTAATATTTTATACTTTATAAATATTTTATACTTTATACGCAACTTGTTTTTAATTGAACGTTATATTTATTAAGTATTCTTAAATTGCTATTTCATATTTTGGTTATTCCATAAGAGAAGTATGGAATATATTATAATTTAAATATGAAATATCAATATTTGAGCATTCTTAAATTGAATATTTCATATTTGACATAATAAATGATTTATCATATTTGAATTATTCTTTCATTTGATTAACATAATTGATGAGTAAAGAAAAACTTTTAATTTCAATCATTGACGATCTGCATTATATGAGTTTTATTTATTTATTTATTTATTTTTTGTAGAAACTTTACATTGATATTTCGTTGACCTCTTTTCATGTTTTAACGTTTAATTTTAATATCGTTTTCATATTCAAGAGCATATAAGTACAAAACAAAATATCAATGGCACGCAATATAATATATTATTGCATATGTTACGTAATCGAAAGAACAATATCAATTTGAAATTTAATAATATTGTAGAAATTATTCAAGCGCTGATAAGCACTGATACTTTTGACACAATGTACTTTTTGATAACTCTCTTCTTTCTGTATTGTAATATAAATTTTGAAATTTGATTATTTTCGCTTTTTGAGATGTACAATTGTTTCAAATGTACAATACACTTTAATAATAATATCTGACTTTTAACATTACGCATATTATGTATCTCTTCTTTTTCTCTCTTTATACGACCAAAATGATGGAAATTATTTTTGTCACATTTTACTTAATTATAATATATTATTGTTGTAATATGAATACATATTATTACCCAGAAATACGCTCATGAGATTTTAAAACACATTTTATACTTATGACATACCCTTGCCTTTTTATATCACATATAATATATAAAATAATACTTTATTGTGTGCAAATAGTATTATTATTTTTTTATTATAGCATTATTATCTTACACATCATTTTTAATATGCGAGAGCTAGATTTTATATTATGCTAACAAAAGAAAATTGCATCTTGTCAAACATTCTCGCGCAGGTATTATGAATGGCACGCGATATATACATGAAAATTGCGGTGTACGATAGTGGGATTAGATACAGATCGTTACGCATTGAGGGAAATTTAATTGTACGAAGCTATAAGCCATGCAGCTATAAACCACGATGCAGCCTCAAGCCATGCAGCATGCGGAAATTCAAGTTCACAAGGACAATAGTTTGAAATAATTTAATTATACAATACCTATATTAGCTCATAAAATCAAATACATTTGGGAAACAATCGAAATTGCATGATTTTTGAATAATTTTTGAAAATATATATTTTTCATATCATATCAGTGTATCAGAAATCCATACGAATATTAAGTAATAAATAAATTAAATAACAATAAATAATTTAGTAACAAATCATACTAAATTAACGAATATACGTTGCGAATTACGTGAAACTGGACTATGTAGATTAATCCGCGGTTCAATTCTCGCTCCGATGCAGACCGGGGAACAAAAAGTCTTTTCGATATGCAAGCATTCATTCAATCGGATTACATAACGAGTTACTTTATTTAAACTACAAAAGCTTTTCGAAAATTCTTTTATAATCTCCGACATTAAATCGGATATCGACAAAAGCCCGCGTATCCGGGAATAATAAACTTATTATAGGCTTGTTATAAATTCGTATTTCCGCGGTATCGAATAGATTGTGAACAAATATGCGTTTTCATTTTGTTGATAAAAAGGCAGATCTACCAATTTGTGGTTATACAAATCAGTCGCGACGGATTCAGCCGCAACTCATTGACCTGACAACATGTCGAGATTCATAAAATATTTCGATCATCATGTGACAGATAAATGGTCGTTCGGCAGTTTAGGGGTACCGCGTGCCGTCAATAAACGGTGTTTTCTGGCATGGCTTTCGCGTATAATTACGCATCGTTCGGTAATATCTGATTTGCGGTCTCAATTAATCTCACGGTGTAAAAAAATACAGGCCATAGAGATATCGGTATGATGACATTCCGATAATAGCGGGTCAATATATTTAAATATCCAACAGTTATGTTTAAAGATCCAACATTTGTTTAGTGAATTTTGAATATGTGCACCTCATATATATTTGTATGATATGCGTGTATTTGGAGAAATTAATAGTTATTTTATTTTAAATGTTTAATATCGTTGGATAATATTATGTCATTAATAAATTTGTGTTAGCAGAAATAGCCAATATATTGTATTAGCTTTTTTTGAAAATTGAGAAAAAAAGTAATATTGAAAATTAATACTGAATTATCGAATAATAATACATAAAATCAACATAAGCTGCGATATGAAAAATCTAATAATAATTATTATTAATAGAAATAAATATCCGAAGATCAATTACATGCGAAATGTAATTAATATATTTGTTAGATTTTACATAACAACAAAAACAATACATGTATGTAATTTACAAAAAATTCTAATGTTACAACTATATCATTAACAACTATATCATATGTGATTAATGGCAATAATATTTTACTACTACAATAATGAATATAAAAATACCAAACGCTAGCAAATATATTTGGGATGTTAAAAAAATGCAAGATTTATTGTTTAATTAAAAATAATGTTTGGATTTTTGCAAACAAATGAGACAAAAAAAAATGAGACGCTTGCCCGTCAGTTGCGCTTTTGTAATATTGGACGTGGCTTTTCTTTGTGTTCATCCCGTGTCTATTAATCTTACGGCGTCGCGGGGTGTCTCTGTAAATCCACACGATGGAAATGCGTTACGTAAATAGGATTTGCGGTTTTACGGTAGCATATTTTATGCACCTGTACAAATACACCGGTTGGATTACGATCGAGGAAGATGCAATATGTACGATTTGTATCCTCTCGGAGTGTCGCACCGTCGGGCTACTTAGCCGGAATTTTTTTGGTACCACCAGTATAATGGCAAAATTTCGCGCAATGGAGTTTCTTTCAAATCCGGCCGTCCGTACGGTATTTAACATTAATTCCGCTTGTTCTTAATCCCACCCGTTTTGCACTGTAGTTGTAAATGAAATTTTCCGCAAGGTATAAAGCAGGGGCAACTCTTTCCCCCAACGTCCTCGGTTTCTTCGTTAAAACACAACGGATAATTGCATTCCTGCAAGAGAATAACTCATGTTCAACCGGATTTTATTGCCGACGTGTGTTTCAGAGGCATAGACAAAATGAACTTGTTAATTATATCATTCACTCGTAAAACCGCGGATATAAATCTTTGCAATAACTAGGGAAGGTAACGTCAATTCCAGGCATTTCCTCCTGCAGATTTCTGTAAGCGTATTAAATGTAGAGGCGAATGATGGAGGCGAATAAGCAAAAATGTAGTACATATACGCGTACATGTAAATATCGTGAAAGAGAGAAACACGATTACACAGCTTTTCTCGTGACTTACGATTTTACAGTCTCTTTGATCATTTCTTGTCGATTCGCGGGATTGAGTTATGGAATATATGATCGATTGTATACTTTCCGACGCTCGTAGTCACCGAAAAAGAAGGCTCTTCAAAAGCCTCGTGGTATCGATGATAGCGATAGAAAATAAAAAGAGGCATGTCTTCTTTTATACCTCAAGAAGCTCGCAAAGTGCCGTAAAGTGCGCAATCTTGCAGGTAACGCAAATATATGGGCGCGGAAGAGCCGGATTGAGCGATGTCCCCTTTCTGGGTCGGTCGTCATAAATCATAAATGATAAAAGGACTACGAGCGTGTGCCGCCTATCGCAGTCATGGGATCACACGCGTTTAGGTCATTCATATTTTCCGCGAGAAAGGAGAGACCCGGTTACCCGGCAATAATCGTTTCCTCCAACGCCCACCGAAACAGGTTTCGTTCGCGCCACTTTTGACACGCAAAATAAATGGCGTTCACTAATTGCCGATTTGTCGCTCGATATAACCCGGAAACAAGAATGATTTTTTTTCGAAGAGATTTCGAATATAATTTTCAGCGAGTCCGATCCCGATGCTATGAACACGCAAGAACAATCTCTCTTTATGACAAATGGCGCAAGATACATTTCTCATATGTATGTGCTATCAAAAATTTAACTTGCGGTATTTTATTGCGATTATTTTCTGCAGATAGAATAAACTAGGAAAATCTCTGTCACAGAAGATATTTTTTGCGAAATTAGAAACTTTTATATTGGTAATTTAATTCCTAAAATATGAAGATGGTGGTACGAACTGGCTTTGTCACAAATGGACTTTAAAATAAATACTGGGTGGATAATGGTACACGGAGTTAAAAGCCAAGTCTATTTTAATAAGAATTAACTGTGACAGGCTTTTATAAATTTTATATTTTAATCTTTACACGGAAAAGCCACTATAGTGGCTTTGAAACAGTTCGTATTTTGAGGCAAGAAATATAATGAATTATAACAAATCTTATTAAAAGTTCTTAATATTTAAAAAATAAGCCCCCATCCTTTAAGAATCCTTAAATCCTTTCATATATGTTTACATAAAAAATTTCAAGAATATTTCTTATTTCGAATAGTAACAGAACTCATAATGCATTATGAGATTGCGTTCTCGCGATATTAAATAGTTTATATTCCTAGCAGCTATTCATAGCATATACTCGTGACATTTTCAATTGGATGGCATAATGTACATTTTTCTGCATTGCAGCAACAAGGAGGAAATTTTCATCGAAAGTACATCGGAATGGAGATGTCAATTCTTTTTTTAAATATTTAAGACGTAATATCCGCAAATTTAATATCAAACATAAATCCTTAGTTAGTGACGAAATTCCATCAACGAAATACCAAGCATAAATCACTAAATTACACCGCTTAAGCACGTGATGGACAGTTTTTTTCGGTACCGTACACGACGAAATAATGCATACGACACATTTTGTTCTAATTTAGTTTCGAAACGATTTTCAACATGCACAGCCGCATCGCAATAAATAGAATTTATTATCACCGGTCTGCAACGAACGGCTATTCACGCAACGCGATGCATGTGAATGGGATAAATATAAGATTTCCATGGTAAAAAGGCATTTTACGGTCTGCTGTATTTTGTTGTTTGATCGGTCCGCGCCTAATGCGCCGATGCATTTGTTTCGCCGCAACGATGCATTATGCAACACGTTGCTGGCGTTCGGAGAGACGGATTGAGATAATATTTTCATATTCGCAATAACCGAAAGTATCTGCTACTCAACTGTCTGCAAGGGTACACGCTTAATTTCGCAGCAACATGCAAAATCGGCTTTGCAAGAATAAAAATGTTGGGTTTACATTTATTTGATATTCAAATACAAAAGTTCCTTAGGATTTATCGTTTTTCTTTACGCGTATTTCTAAGAATTTAACGATTTTAATCATGAGGCAAAAAATAGTGAACTTTACCCTTTATTTAAAAGAATAATAGCGACGCCAAGAGGAAAGCTCGCATACATAAATAAAATCTTGAAGATTTCTAGAATACCTTTTCCCAGCTTTAAATCCATTACCTATTTCATGGTTATCTTTAAAATAAATTACGTGACTTTAAACGTGTTCTGTACTTTTCATCAAGTTCTGTACCTTCAAAACTTGTACAAGAATCAGAACGTAAAATAAAATGAATAGTAATCTCCAAAAATGAAGCACACAACTTCGTATTTGTCATATAACCATATGTAGGTGAGCGCAAATACGTTCTATTGACAAGAGCGGACTGTACGGACAAGAGAAAATGTGCGAATGGAGTTGTCTCTATCTTTGTCCTCCGTTTGTAACATACTACTTTCTGTATCCATTAATGTCGTCGTTAATGTTTATACGCGCTCAACTGACCATTTGTAGTATTTTCCTCGCGTTCATAAATTACGGATTTACTGATTACGCGGCAAGTCAATCTCACGGAAATGGAGGGCATATATTATGTATAAGCCGCCACCAACATGGATCCGCAATTATGCTTTAATATATAATACCTATATGCAAGAATATTCCCGAAAAGTTCTGCAACTGTTCTCTCAATCTCGAATTTTTGTAGAATTTTTTAATGAATTTTTGCATATAAAAAATTATCGTTTACCCATTGATCTTTTGACTTTCAAATATTTTTCATTAATCGAATGTAAAAAATCGAATTCTTCTATTAAAGTTAAACTTATTTAGCATTTTTGTTGGAAATAATTTTTTTTTATTTTATAACTTCTAGTAATATTAAATAAACTAAATAGATCAATATTAAATAATTTTGCAATTGCCAATTTAGCTGTCGTAACTAACAACATTTCTCTTTGTATGATCGGATTATATTTGATTCTACCATTCCAAAAGAACAGCACGATTTTTATTTGACAGACGGATATTTTATTAGAAAAGTTGCTTGCGGCATGTTTCATATTCACCTCTAATTGTGTTACATTCTTATTTAACACGGCGAGAGCTCGCATTCTTTGTTTTATGTGTAATTAAGTTACGAGGCTGTCCCGGAAGAAAATATTATTAATATGGCACGTGTGTGTATATAACTTACATCTCCAGAAGGGAATCTAGTATATTTGCATTTCTAAATTAAAAACCAGTTTGCAGTAATTTCAGTTCGAAAATTGTGCCCTTGAATCCTGCATTAGTCGTGAGAATTTATTATTTATGTAATTAGCACTTTGCACTTCCTGATATGAGAATTATTATTATAAAATAATTAACAATCAACGAAATAATTATTCAAATTAAATGAACAACTTTACGAAACGAAATGACGATGATTGTTTTAAGAGATTACACAGAATTTTAAAAACGACGTATACACAAAGTTTGATAATAAACGTCGAGAATTTGGCGAAAAATAATATAAACTGTATAAATAAATAATTTTCTTACATTCCACAAATAGTGAGCGTTCATTTGAATAAAAAGTGGCTGCGAAAGCCACTGATATGCGAAGTTGATATTGTGTTATAAAATTAAAACGAGAAAAGAGAAGCATCAGCTAATTGCAATGTTCCAGAAATTATATGTCTTAGAAATAAATGTCATATTATATTAAAAGCTGTATGTATATTGACATTGACATAGCGTTAACTGTTCCGTAATTTCGCTTGCGGTTTACCCGTACTTCGAATTGAGCGACAATTTTGTATCAACAAAGGACAGAACGTGTTCCCTATTAATAGGAGAAAAGTTACGAAGAAAAGTTCAGCGGTTGTCACAAAGTAACTGACAAGTCAATTTGAGCGGGCAAAGAAGATACGCGCTGGTAGATCCTCTAATAAACGTCGCGCTAAAATAACGAACTGTCAGTTAAACAGCAGCTCTTAACAAAGCAAAGTTTTAATCTATCAAGTGGACCTTTGCAGGAGCGAAGTTGATTCCTTCGACAGACAAAGGCGCTGGTATCGTTCAGAAATGAAGGGATTATTTTTAGACTTACAGAGACCTCTGACCCAGAAGACAAGATGAGAAGGAGGTAAAGTTACGATGGAGAAAAAATGGAGAGCGAACAATCTCCATCGATCGGCAAAGACAGTTGTCCGATAATTGAGACGACGAGACATCGGTCAATGGAAAATGGAAAAAGAAACCCGGATTTACACGCGCAAGTATACACAGTGGCGGAATTAAGTTCCACTTTGTGTTCGTATCGTCACGGTGCAACACGATGAATGAGAATAATCGACGGAATAGTGCTAAAGGAAGGAAAAGAAAGTAATCAGTTGCGCTGTGAATTCGACGAAATAGGTAGACTCGATGAGCGTTGAGATGACGCATGATCGAACAGCACGAATGCGAGAGAGTTCACAGGAAGAATCTCGAAGTTTATTAAGCGACCTTTACTAGGAGAGAAAATGAAGAAGCTCGAGGAACTTGTTTGCTCCGCTTAATGACGTCGAGCGACGCTTCCAATTGCGAAGAAGCGATGATTGAACCAGCGCTGGACACTGCAATAGACTTCGCAACGTCGCTTTCGATTTTAATGAACAGTGCTAATAAATGACGTCAGTTCAATTATTATCCTGTTA
>Ga0157364_1002225_pt1 | contig 17778 bp, 12 predicted proteins | sample AttsexASBM2_FD_111476 | JGI IMG/M metagenome (GOLD analysis project Ga0157364, IMG submission 111476) | Fungus gardens microbial communities from leaf cutter ant in Ribeirão Preto, State of São Paulo, Brazil - Atta sexdens ASBM2 | ecosystem: Host-associated > Fungi > Mycelium > Unclassified ... | reverse complement strand
TCTACCGGATTCGTCCAGAATAATGTAATGCCATTGCCAATCAGCAAAATATCTTGATCTTTGTAACTCTGAGCGCCAGGATATGCAGTGATATGCTGTGTCAAAGTCAAATTTCCGCCGTAACTCTTCACTTTGTTACCGGTGAAAACACTCGGAAGTGACCAAAACAATCTGCGGCTTCTGCTGTCCGGATAGCGATAGCCGATTTCATTCATTGCCACATTTAGCTCGAAGCCGTCGTCAATTATGTCGCGTCTAGTCCTAAATAAGGATATTAAATCAATTCATTTCAAATTTTAATTTTATTTGCTATTATTATATGTACAAATTTTATTTATCAAAATAAAACAGGAAAAAAATAATAAAATTTTTATTCAAGCTTATATTAATTTAAAAAAAAAACTTGAAAAAATGAAGCATACTTACGAGTCCGTAAGAGTGAAGCCATGATGGGAGTCATATACCCACATCGGTATTTGTTGTACGTATAATGTACTCTCATGACATTGATCAGTTACCCCGCTGCAGTAACACTCGATGCATCCATCAATGTTCTCGGCGCGTAATCCGTATGTCGACGGGCGGCATCGATTACATTCTGGACCCTCGACGTTTCTCTTACACTCGCATCGACCGTCGACGCAAGAAGTACTGCGTGAACCAGCCTCGTTGCATCTGCATGGCTCAGGTCTTTGACTTCTATACGAGCAATCGTTCGAGGTGCCTCGAGTAGCATCTCCTTCATATCCCGGTTCACACAGTTCGCAGTACTCTCCCGTAGTATGATGAGCGCAATTCTGTCGACGTAAGGTATCAATTTTTGTATTAAATGTTTCTGATTTTCTATCTACATTTTCTATCTACATTTTACATTTACATAGCCATATTTTTATATAATTCTAATTAACTTCAGTTAAGTTTTATATTTTTATATTTTATATTTTTATACCAAATATATAAAATTGCATTTTGGAAAAATATTGTATTTAAATTAAGCAGTTACCAATATAGCTACTTTAAGTCTAAACGATTAAACTTTTTCATTAAATTTAAACTAAAAAAAACAAAAGAATTTCATTAATTAAAACATAACGTTGTCGCTCAATTAAAATTGTTTTTATTACCTCACAAGTGCCAGTTTCGGGATCGCATTGATTCGTGTGATTATTACAGTTGCACGGTTCGCAGATACCTAAATAGAGACCTTCAATGGCTCGGGTGTAACCAACGTCGCAATCCTCGCATGAAAGTCCTCTGTAGCCAGCGGGGCAAGTACATTCTTCAACTTCGACTGCACGAGCTTTACCTGTGTTATATTTTTCGGCGGTGTCCAAAGACACGAAGGAGAGCCTGAAGCATACATAATGCTCTTGTTCAATTACGGTAATTAACAAATTTTTTAAAGCATTCTTGTTTTTAATTTTATTTCAATTGAATATCGAATAAATCCGCAATTTTTATTTTAAAATGTCGGAAATTTATATATTATCTATTTTACAAACATTTTTAAAGAGTTCTTCGAAATGTTTCTTTTGGATAATTCTTCTAAAAAGCTTAAATTGTCTTTTTTAAATAGTCGTTTTCTCTTTATTATTAGTTATCACTTAATTGCAAATATATAAAATTGAAAATCAAGAATGCATAAAGTACTTACGCAGCTTCGTCTGTATGCGTCGTGTAAGTAGCTTTGATTCTGATGGCTCGTACATCTGCCAAAGCCATTAAAAGGTGCTCCCTATCCGCTTGAGTTCCATCATTACGTTGCCAATATTGCTCGAGCAATGGTACGGTAAATGATTGCTGAGAGTTAGGCTCGGGAGACTCGCGGGAATAGTAAAGCAAGTTGATGTCATTAGCCTGCATTTTAAATCAACCTGTTATATCTTCATCAAATACGCTGATTAAGGCTCACGAATGTGCACTCACGCTAATGAGTTCGACGTCCGCAGCGTTGTTCCTTGAACTTTGACCGCCTGGAGAGGGCACGTATCTAACAGTGTATTTGAGATTACCACCATAAGATGTTATTTGATCTCCTAAGAAAATGCTGGGCAATTGCCAATAGTAGACGTCGTTGTTACCACGATTGGGAAACTCGCTATAAACTATTTCTCGATTAATGGTGTTTAGATGAATTCCTTCTACAATGTCTGGTGTGTCTGTGCTCTTGGATTCGATCAAAGAGAAACCTCGAATCGAGTTGGTAAACGATACACGAATCTGCAAAGTGCAAATGATAGATTTAAATTTTTATTTTAATCGAGATAACTTATATTTCTATAGAAGTTGTACAAAATAGTACACAACATTTTGTTTTGTGTATTAACTTTATATATAAAATATAAAATCTCGCTTATATACACAATTTCTTATGTTGGAAAGATTAAATCACGCGAAACGTCAAAATAATGTTAAAAAAATTTTGATTGAAAAGTGATTTTTTTTTAGTAATTTTTTGAAGCCATTTTAACGTAATTTTTTGATATCATGATTTGTGTTTTTTCTATTCAAAATCTATATATGACAAAGATGGAAATAGATTATATATTACTAGACTATATATTATATCTTCATCATACCTCATTCCTGTACCAATTAGAGGAGACGCATCTGTTAGTGATGCCCATGCAGAAGCAAGCTATGCATCCAAATTGGTTTGTCGAGGCCAGATTAAAGGTATTCGCCTTACATTGATTGCAAGTGAGACCCGTTGCATATTGCTAAAAAAAAGAAATATTAGAGAATAGACGATGGTTCTCGACCAAGTACCGAGTATTTTTATTCTAAACCTCGATTTATATACATTTTTATATATAGAAAGACTATAAAATATACTTACATTTTTAAAGTTAAACGTAATCCACAGAAGATGGATGCAAGAACAATAATAAAATCGTTATGCGAGATGTCCAAGAAATTGCGCAATTTATCTCGCATAAATTTTTTGATAAAACAATTTATTTAATCTTTTTTTGAAGATGAGATTATAGTCTGATTTCTGAGACACCTTGTGCAAAATTACGCATAATAGCAGCGGTATTATCATCGATATGTTATACCTTGCAATGACATTTTCCGGTATGTGGATCAGCGTTAGGACTAAGACTGCCATTCGGATCACATTGTTGAAGGGGAACGCACATATCTCCAGGAATAAGAGGATTTCCTTGGTAACCAGTGGCACACTGCTCGCATCTGCGTCCAACGTAACCAGGAGGGCAATCACACGTGGGTTGGCCGTCAAAGCCAAGATGACACGTGCGAGCGAATCTATTTATAATATGATAAATTACCAAAGTATTTTGAATTGAAATATCACTAATGGCAAATTTAATTGTCTTACTGATTCGATGGGTTGGTAAGCGGGCAAGGACAAATCTGGCAAGGGATATTCCTTGAAGGATCGCCATAGTATCCTGGAGGACACGGTGGTTCATCCCTGTAACATTGGCCAAGCCATGGTCCGCTTTCGCGTCTCAGATAACCAGGTGCGCAATGCTCGCAAGATAGACCAGTGTATCCTTGAAGATAATTCAGATAATAACACAAATAGAACTTTGTACGCAAATACTTGATTGATCATTGAAGAAATATGTACCTGTTGGACATTGACATTCCTCGACGAAGGACGCGGATCCTAGGCCAGTATTTCGCGTATCAGCGGTGTCCATAATGATATTAGTGAGACGAACGTCTAGTTGCGGAGAGTCATCATATTTCACTCTGCAACATATTGAACGTATTAAAAAAAAATTATTCTAATATCTTTTGATAAAATTATTCTAATATCTTTTATCAAAATTCATTGGACTCAATGCCTACTTTATTAGAATGTTGTCAACGTTTGCCAACGCCATCATGATTTCCTCCCTGGAAGCTAGGATTTCGCTTCTTCCTTGTTGCTTGTACCAATCGCCATAGAAGAACCTGACTGATTTCTCGTTCTCGTAATCCGGTATTGGCTCCTCACCTTTGTGCACCAAGATATAATTGTTGCCACTTAAGATGACGGAAGGGGCGTAGTTCGGTGTACCGTTACCGCTATGGCGAATTGAGTATTTTAGGTAGCCACCGTAGGACTTCAATTGACTGCCATGATAGTTCTCCGGTAGCGCGAAGTAGGGAATATTATAGACATTCAAATCATTACTGAAAGACTCCAACAGCTGAACGCCGTCCCGGGCAAGCGGGCGGATCTGAGATATCTGACTGCTAATGTCACCGTGAATTCTAATTGTTGGAATGGTCTCAACGGACACAATCTTATAGCGATCGAACGGCGGCGGAATCTGATAAGTGAAGAGATCGGCGCTGCGGCATTCGGTGGCGACGCCGAAGCAGAAGCATGAAATACACTCTTCAGCAGTCTTCGCTTCGGAATTGAATTTGCCTTTAGGGCAGATATTGCCGTTTTCCTTCACGACAACGATGGCATCTGGCACGGCGAAGACGAAGCCTCCAACGTTCAACGCCTCACACGAGTATGCGCCTTGGTCCTCTGTCTGTATATCTGGACATGTTAGTGTACCCGTTCCATTGGTAGACACAGTTGTGCATTTTGCGGGGATATGACCCCAATTGAGACGCCAGTTGATTTCCGGTATCGGAACACCGATTGCTGTACAAGTGAGAACCAACATGTCGCCCGGCATAAGAACGACCATCGGCGGTGGAGGTTTCACGATATAAACGGGAGCTGAAAGGGAAAAAAAATCATATATAGACTTAATTTAATATTCAGTAAATAAACTGTCCGCAGAATGACAGCAAATTTGATTAGAAAAATGCAACAGATTCGGTACCATCTTGTGTTTTATTGGCACAACATAACTTGATAGCAAATTGGCAGCAGAAATCGAATCTATCAAATGCAGATTTTGTTTGCTTTCTGCTGTCAATTTTATGGCATTTTAATCGTCAGCATCTAATAAAACAAATTCTGCATCTTGTTTCTCTCTCAAATTTGTAACTTTCCTGCTAATAACATTTGTCAGATAATTTGTAAAATCTGTTCAAGCAGACTTGAATTGTTATTCGTTGCAAGAACTGAAAATTTATACACAATGTGAACTGTAAATTTTCGGTACTTGTAGTAAATAATAAAACGCAGCAGTCTTGCTGACTGGTTACAGTGGCCAACAATAGTAATATTTCACTGTATTGTTATCAGTGAGGCAGAAGATTCTTTCATAATAGAAAAGATAAAATTTAAATTTAACTTCCATATAGAAACGTCAAAATAGTAAAATATACGATAAATAATAATTTTGACTGTTTCTTGAATATTATATAACTATTATTTAACGAAGATTGTCGGACGATTTGTAACAAAATATTGATGCTTGGCGCTCATGAAATTCCTATCATTACTGACAGCATCCAACTTCGTCGCTGCCGTCCAAGCAGTCGCGCTCCATGTCACAGTGGTAGCTTTTCGGGATGCACTGTTTATTGCTGTTGCAGGCAAACTCGTTGTAACGGCACGGAGATCCCGGGGGAGACGGCGCGCAGTTTTCCTCGTCGCTGTTGTCCGCGCAGTCCTTGTCGCCGTCGCAACGCCACAACTTGCTGACGCACTGCTTATTATTGCAGCGAAACTCGTTGGGCTCACATCCGTGCGGACCTGTCGAAACGGACATACGAAGCGTTCGCGTGAAATTTTCATCATAAAGTATGAATGCCGAATATATCCAGCTTTTCGCTGATGCCTATCATACTTACTGCACCGCATCTCGTCGGATCCATCGGTGCAATCGAATTTACCATCGCAAACGTACGATTTGGGAATACAGTCGCCGTTGCTGCAAGTAGCTTGATCGTACTGGCACACTTGTGGTGGTCTGGTGGCCGGCTGCTCAACTGCATGTAATCAATTTGATATTACGCGATCTTCAATCATTAAAACGCAAATTTCAAATTTATTAAGGTAACTGCGCTTAATATGACTTATTGTTAGTATTCAATATGGCTTACTTGCTGTTTATATATGTATAGGTAGTTATACATCTTTATAGAAATTAAATGAAAGGTATAGTGATTAATTATTCATTTTGAGTATTACTCATTTTAAGTAGTACTTTTAATACTCAAAATAACTAATTTCTATATAATAAGATTTAACTATTATTAGAACTTATTCTAATTAATTTAAACTTATTTTAAGATTTTACTATTCATGCCTTTATAGAAGTCTAATTTAGTATTTGTTAATTTAATACTAGAAGTTGCTTATTTTTAGTATTAAAAGCACTGAATAATTCAGTACTTTTAAATCTTTACTGCACCTTAAACATTGAAAACATTATCTCTTATTTTCAATTAATGTTTAAAAATTTTAAAATTTTCAATATGGATTCAGTAAAAATCGATTTGCTTAAGTAAGCCATAGTAGATAAAATTATTAATGTTTATTAATGTTTAATGTGACTATATCTTATCGCAAATAAATTCTTCGATCATAGCTGTAAATTAGAAAGACAATAATAAACGTACATTTCTCGACAGTAAGAACGACGGTCACTTGACGACCGGCGGTGGACGGTGGATAACCCAAGGCTTCGCAGATGTAGGTTCCAGCGTGCTCAAGTTGAATGTTGGGTATCTCCAGGCGACCATTGATGTCTCGGCTGCCAGGCGGCAGAGGAAGGCCGTTGCCGCGAATCCAACGTACTCTGGCACGTAGAAGACCCTCGTCACGGCATTGGAACACGACCTCGCGACCTGGTCGGAACGGTTTTACATGATATAAATTCTGTTCAAGTTTCGAGAGATTGCACCTTTACGGATCATTACGCTCGCGGTACGTCAAATGTCTCGTCAGTAAGTTATCAGTAAGTAAGCGGATTTCCCCGTTTTTTAAATTGAGACGATACTGATGACATGTTAGTTCAATTCACGTGCAACACTTTAGTTTTTTTAAATTATGTTATTCAAAACGCTGTTTGTATATAGACAGCAAAAAATTTTATATAAGGCATTCGGCATAATAAAATTGAGATTTTTTGAAGAAAAGTTAGTGTCAAAATAGTTTTTATTATAAATGAAATGTATATGAGAATCAGGATTAGACACTGGTAGTGAAAGATTTTATACATTATAATTTTAGCCAAAATTTGTGTTCTAGTTCAAATTTTGACATTAACTATCATGCATGATTAAAATTTGCAAGCATGGCTTCAAACGATATTATTAATGAAATTTTTGATTATTGATTTAATTATATAAAAATTGCATTTTTATAAATAAATATGATTTTAATATGATTGCACAATATGTGTATATCAGCGAAACAAAACGTCATACTTTAAAATATATTTAATGTTATAATTAGAAAATTTATTAGAAGTTTTAAAGATGGATTTTGTTGCTTATTTTGCCCCAAGAAAAGTTTGCAACAGAAAATCATAAAAAGCGAAATACATAAACATAATGTAAGACACTTGTATATCATAACTGAAATATGTGTTTCAAATCTTGCACATCTAATAATTCATGAAAATTACTTTAGCTCACAGCGTGATTTATAGCTTATATTTTTTGAAAAGTCTTACCTATTTTCACCGGATCTGGCCAAGGCAAGAAAAAAATAACAAACATATTCATTAATTAATTTTCTTTTGGAATACCCTAATTCGTCGGCAATACAGTTGCTTATTATTAATGTCTATTATCTTGTGTGTTAATTTTTCTAATTTAAATAATTAAGATGTTCAATTGACTACTTTAGTTAGACGACTACTAAAAATTGAAATGCAACAAATGCATATACAACATTTCATCAAATCCGTATACAATAATAAAAATAGAATACTTACTTTCTTTAATCACTTGTTCACTGGGATACGTCTTCAGTCTAAGGTCAGATGTTCCATCGGTATCTGCGCACGAATAAAAATAACAAGTTAACAATAAATAATAATAAAAGCATTAACAATCAATATTAATGATTAATAAATGTATGTACAGAATAAACGTTAAATTATCAATTTTGTTAATTCGAGATTTTTACCCGGCACCTTTCTGCATTTTTTTATCTATGGGGAAATGCAATCTTGTATTTTAGTTCAGTTATTAATTTTTTTTTTAGGAAATATGATATAAAGTGATGTCTACTTCTACGATGTATCATTACAAAAAAATCGAGAGAGCTCATAGTACTCCTCGTATGATTTATCATAAAATAGATACTTGTTATTCTCAAATTAAAAGTGTGTACATTATCGGGTAAAGGCGAAATTGCAATTTAAATGATGGAAATACAATACAGACTCATTTGCTTGTATCCCATTCGCTGAAAAACGGGAATAATAAATACCTTTTAGTGTTACATAAAACATTACAGTATTATGTTACAGCAGATATTATGTTACGGTGTCATGGATATTTACAAGGTATTATTGATTAGCGCATGGCGTGTTATCGGCCAGTCGTGCGGTCCCCTTTCCCGAAGGCGGCTCCGGATGACTAACTACAGGGGAGACTCACAATTATCATAACTGCAATCCATCTCATCGGACATATCTCTAGGACAGTCAAGCCTTTTGTCGCACCGCCGATGCAGCGGAATGCAATGACCGTCATTGCACGTCCATTCATGCGCGCTGCACCTACTGTGATTTCTTTGCATCGCTCTATAGTGACAGCCCAACTCGTCGCTATCGTCGTACAGGCAATCAATCCGGCGATCACAACGTTGATGTTGAAGTATACAATCGCCGCTCTTGCACTTCCACTCCTCGTGCGAGCATATCGCTTCGCGATCTTTAGTTTCGTCGTTAAATATGTGTCATTATGCTGCGTTTTCGCAGAATCGCTTAGATTATCTTGATTAGGCGAGAAAGTCAGGAAGTCGCGTTATCAATTATAGTCTTAGCTATTAATATAAAGATTCGAAATAGGCTCGCGATTCTCGCCTAGCTCATTTTACTGCCAATTTAATGCGTAATTTATATGATAATTGCTACAGAATTAAATATATATATGTCATTGACTCACCGCAATTTTGTTCATCGGATCCATCTCGGCATTCTGGAATTCCGTTACAGATGGAGGATATTGGAACGCATCTTCTATCCGAAATGCACATATATTGATCCGCGGCACATTGACCTGGTGTTGGCTTTGGCGGCTCTAATAAAGTAAAAGTAAATATAAGAGAGAATTTAATTAGATTAAAAGTAAATAGGATTTAAGAAATTAAGGAATTATATCGTTTCACAGACTGCAACTTTACATTTATAAATTACTCCAAATTACGTATTGTATTAATCTATGTTGGCTATACATTTCTTTTTTTTTATTACTTATTTTTAGTTATTTTTTAATTAGTGCATTATGTTGCTGATTAAGTGATTACTCCTTTATACTCACCGCATTCCTCCGGCTCGTCGGAACCGTCGGAGCACTCGATGAATCCGTTGCATCTCTGATCGGCGCGGATGCAATCTCCATTGGCGCACTGGAACTGGTCCCGAGTGCATCCTAAAATAAGAGCTTGCATTGTACGTTAACGAGACAACCGTGAGTCATTGATCCGTTAAAGAAACGATATAGATGAGACACAGATACATGTAAAATGTCAGCCATGGAGCCATCATATGTCCGTTACAATCTAAACAATGATCTAACGCCGAAATATAAATACGATGAAGGTAAAGATTTTATTACCTAGAAAAGACTGTTAAATATAATCTAGAGCAGAGCTGTCTGATTATTACGCGTTCCTTTTCTCGATCGTCTCGCCTCTTTTTACCACTTTAGACAGCTTTGGTCTAGAATCTAGATCAAATATATCGGAAATCAGTTCATATAGCACAAAATCGGTGAGCTAATTTAACGTATTTTTATAAGAGAGAATAACGTGACAATAACAAAAAATATCATAAATGATATAAATAATTTTTCAATTATTTATGCTATATGCACTGATTGATCATCTACGAACACTTAAATATAATTCATCATTCAATATAACTTTTATAGATTCAGGAGGAAAGACATTTATAATCCCTTAATTTTTATGCATGATTTTGTCAATTTCGATCAGCGATACTGATGCTGTTAATAAATAGATTATACATTGACTTTTTCAAGTATTTTTCTTTCCGAAATGTAATGCACAAAAATGTATAGGTAAAATTGTACTTTCCTCATGCTATGCATGCCAAATAGGATGTATGCCAAACGTTCTACCTACGAGAAAAATAAACGATCTAAATTTTACGTCAGGCAGAGATGCACTATTATTTATAAAAATGCGCCGGGTAATATATAAGACTGCGATTATAAATTTTAGAAATATAATCAAGTCTCTACTGGAACAACCTACACATCTTCTATTCAGCTGCTAACACAGATTGGCAGAAAAGAATAGATCTAAGAGAATCTGGTGCTTTCAATGATATTTTAGAATATTATCGCGGATAAAACTTTGATGTTATTCAAAAGAGCGGAACAAAAATTTAAAATAATATAACTTTCCATCTAAACAATAAATTCGCAAAGAAATATATAGTAATTTGTTCAAAAAATAAACAATATTGAAAAAAATATTTATTAAAATATGAAAATTAATTAAAATCAATTTTCCATTAATAAAGAGGGAAAAAAGGAGAGAGAATAGTACAATAATACTGAAGAATACTGTAAATGATTATTAAAAAGAATATAGGAAAAACTAATTTTCTTTTCACGTAAAATTTTTAACGTTATTTATACGATAGTAACACTAATGTAAATTCGTAAATACACGAAGAATTATTCGTATGTTGACATACGAACAACTTCTGCTCCATAGCTACGAAATTGCTCAATGAATCGTTGGGGTGAGAATGAAAGCGCGCGAGACTTCGATGCGGGGTGCGTGCGTGTCACCAGATTTTCGAGATCTACAAATAATCTAACCGAAGCAGTACTGTTCGTCGGTAAAGTCGCGGCAATCGTAGAAATGGTCGCAGTGGTGAGTTTCGGGGATGCAAGTGCCGTCGGCGCAAACAAAATCATCCGGAGCACAACTCCTCGGCGTGCTCAGATTTGTCGGCGGCACATCAATATTTGCATCTGTGTCTGGGCTGTAAGCCTTGTTATCCGGATTCACACCGGCTATCACCCCCGGCGTCTCTGAACGCCCCTTCGAGGAGACACTATCCGAGGCGTCTACACCTAGAAGTAACTCAATCTGAGCTGCGGTTTCTCATAGATGTGTCGGAAGATGTATTGGCGACGCGGTCGCAACTGATATACGCCTCGAAAATCTCGAGGAAAAGCCTTCTTCTTGTCCGATGACCGTATGCATAATCAGGACTTAAAGCGAATCCGGATGTAATAAAGTAAACCTGAGACACAAATAGGCGTTTGTGCCTTCATTCATATTCCAAGTATCATCTTCCGTCGAATTCAATCTTAGAAGTAAGATTTATTTAGATTAACGATTTTGAAAGACAAGATTATTGGCGGCTTAAGGAGCTTCAGTATAATAATCACTTAGTATAATAATCATTTGCTCATTGCGCAAAATACAGTAGAGGTGGGATTAAATTTTATATCCATCTACAAAAGTCTTTATTCATTCAATTCATAATAATGACGTAAGGTTATAAGTTTAAGTTTGCGTTCTCGAATCGTGCTCTCAATGTCTTTTAAGTCCTGGCTATGAATACGTTCCGAAGGCTACATCGTATCAATATGATACAATGATAAATTAACCAACGAGGGAGAATTCTGTATCCATCTTCTGAATATTTTATCAATAAGGATCATTTCCTCGAACCTAAATTAACGCAGCTCTTTATGAAAGAAGACAATGCAGGAATATCGCGAGTGGCGATTTCGCAAATTTAACTTACCTCGACGGCAAAGTATCTCGTCTTCGTCGTGCGGACAATCCGCACGTCCATCGCATACTGCAGTTGGAGGTATGCAACTGCCATCGTTGCAGATGAAACTACCCTCGTGGCATTCGTGACCTGAACTGCCAGTCTCTCCGCTCTCCGCTGCAAAATGGAGCGACATGCGTTTATCAAAGTTGAACTTATTGAATACAAAATTCGTTAAATAAACGAAAAAAATTTTCTTTAACTTCCTGAAGATGCTTTAACTTGATGTCAAAATTTATAATACAGTTAATGATGCAGGTCTGTAAGACATATTTAATTTATGTTAAAAGATCCTAATCTAGAAATCAAAGAACATAAGTTAAATAAAATATGACATAATTTTTGTATAAAAAAGACCGAATACTATTTTGATAAGAAAGTATATTAAATAGAATAATTCAAATTTGCAGATAAAACAATTGAATTGTTTAACATTTTTCTCAAAAAGATTTATAATTGAATATATGTTCAATAGGCCTACCGTTAATTCCGAAGGTTAAATATCTTTTTAATGAAAAATCTTAATTAACTCTTAGTACACGATGATTTTCCAGCTTTTTATTACAATGGATCGTTCAAGTATATTAAAATTATCAAGTAATGTATTCTTAAATATACTTTAATATCTTTCGAAAATATTTATAAGCATATTTAAAAAAATTGTATATAAATGTTATAACTAATTATTTGATGTATCTAATATTTCAAAGAAAAGAAATGTGCAGGACACAAATGACCTAATTGTATGTACTAAGTTACATTTCAAGTTATAAAATACACATATATTTTACTTCAAAATGTCCTCATAACAGAGCACAGAATGTTTTATGTAATATTTGAATATCGAGAATTTTCGGTGAAACAGCAGAAAATATATCTAAAGATATCCTTACGGCAATTTCGTTCGTCACTAGCATCATGGCAGTCAATATTGTGATCGCAGAAGAAGTTCTTATTGATACAGACGCCATTGTCGCAGGGTAGTTGACCGTCGGGGCATTCTGCAAAAACCAATCAACTCCGTTGAATGGCAAATAAAGGCAGGAGGGATACAAATGATACGGCGAAGATTCTTTGTACATGTGAGCGGTACGAAGCGTCAATGTGCACGTTTGTCTAATAACAATCGTTCGCGAGCGTCTATTCTACTTTTACCAGGTCATTAAATGCGAAGAATATCCTCGTATGAGCCGGAAAAAAATTGCGAACGGCTTCGATGTGTGTGCAGTGCAACTCTCACCCTTGCACGAAGAAATTAGATGCGCGAGGCTGACCAAGTGCCTTCGATAATTATCGATCGATAAAGAGTCCCGCGAGAGGTGCTTCCTCCTGCGATGGACGAAGGGCGATAAAAGTACGCCGGCCTCAAATAAGTATCGTGCACATTGCCGCGTGCCGTATTATCTCAAGAAACATGGAAACGACGACGGCGCGATGCCGCGTGCACGCATCACCTCGTATGATCAAACTGACTGAGAAAGAAAATTATTTAAATGTCATAGTTTTCGGTCTATAATTTCATGCCATTTCGCTAAACCGTATCATAATCTGAGAAATTTATAATAATAACCCCGCGTATAAATGTCGCTTCATTTTATATTAAACCGGTTTTACTTGAATGTTTTCACGTGTGGTGTTTTTTTATATATTAATAAACTGGCTAAACTTAGTTTCTCAAACGTTGGAGAGGACCATCGTGTAAAACATGACATTTGCAAAAGTTCGTGTTACGTCAGTCGCGAGCTTTTACGCGCTGTATGCAACAGTAGAACGCGGTTTGTGCACGCGTCAGCGCGCGGTGTGGAAAATTACGGAGACGTAAATAACCGGAGGTAAAAGGTATCAGAGAAACGTATATATACATATACAATTTGTATACATTGATATAAATATAAATATATATATATATATATATATATATATATATATATATATATGTGTATATATACAAATATATATACGCAATTCAAAGATCAGGCAACCTGTGCTGAAAATAGACGGATAGATGGTAAATAGACGTACAGATAGACAAGTAGAAAGACAGAAAGAAGAATAGGTAGAATTAGTTCGATCCCATCCATAATCGATGCAAAATGCATGTCAAGAAGTCAGAACGCGTAATCAAGATGTATGTTATGTACGCAAGTATGTTATTGAGTATCCAATATTCAAAATCGCAAGGCACAAACAGCTATAAGAACCAAGACACAGTGAAATATAGGAGTGATCAGTAAATGTAAGAAATATGATAAGAATGAATCAGTCATTTCTTAATCATCGTCTTATTCTTTATATCTCATTGTGTCTGACGCTAAAATGTAACAAGATACATATATATTATAATGCTAAAACATAATGCTAGAAAGAGAAATTGTTGATCACATATGAGAAGAGACGAATCGAAAGGAATTAATTCGGAAATTCATTTCGAGAAATTTTGCGAATCTCCAAACTCTCTCTCTCTCTCTCTCTGAGAAATAAGATTTGACTTTATTACTGAATTCTTGTGTGTTCTTATTTCCCTCTTTATTCTATTTTAGCTTATATTTAAAGTGCAGTTTATAACATGACTTCTTATTCTCATTGAATATTATACAAATAATAATCATTTCCATTTCATCACTTTAATTAATAATAATATAGAAAACGAATAAATCTCTGATATTTATGTTTGATAATCGTACTTTGTAACATTGTTAGTGTAACATTGTTAGTCTCTGAGAGATATAGATACAACGATCACTAATTATAATATCACTCTTAGATCAAGTTTGACTATAGAATATACATAAATATATGGACAGAATAAAAAGATGAGTTATTGTTAATAAAAACGATTCGAATGGTATTCAAAATTGAATGTATAATGTTTATATATATAAAATATAATTTAGGCTGATTTTATTTTATGTATCCACTTATTTGATTCAAATTGTACTGAGGATGACTCAAATTATTGGGGTCGAAATGTTTACTTACGATTGAACAATACATGTAATTTAATTAATTAATTAAGAACTAGTATTGGCTCGTATTGACAATTACTTTCTTATTCATTTAATAAATAAGTCATGAAGAAAGAGAATGAGGAAGAAGTTCAAACACTTCGAAAGCATCTCCCGAGTTTGGCGATCGAGTTTCGAGAATGAATTCCCTCGAATTGATTTTGATTCATCCATCTTTGACAGGGTGGTCCCGGGGTGACTACGGCAAGTGGGGCCGCGACACGTCGGTATTCGAGTTAATGGTCAGTCAACGTCCGGCTAAAACGTGCTCAAACGGTCGATACAGGGCGACGAAATGAGATTAACAGCTTCCGCGTACGTGTGTACGCGTCCGTGCGCCCGTATTAGTTACACAGCCTCTTAATTGCCAACTTGAACACCGACGTGCGCGCGAGAAGTCGTTCGAATGACTACACCGTCGCCGTCGTCGCGCCCGTTACAGTTGCTGTCGCTGCAGTTACAGCTGCAAAGTCCCTGCGTAGCCGTTTATTAACGTTCTGCACAATCGACATTCCGCATAAGATACGAAGAAGTCGTTAGTATATGACATCCTAGGAACACATCACACAAGTCAAGAGAAAGTAATCATAATGACTTTATTTTAACATCATGACAGTATAATGATTTTTGGCTATAATATTTGATTGTTTATTAAAAATCAAAATAAAGTCATTTAAATTTTTTGTTGACTTCTGTATGTTTCTTAGAACTGTCTTAGAGAATCGGCTAATCTTAAATAGATTTCGCATGCTGCATTACTACATCTTTCATCGTGTTGTCTTACCGCCCAAGCAAAACAATGCGAAAGATGGAATACGCAAAGTACCCTTTGACACAAAGTCTGTGATTTTTGTTGCACGCGGGAGTAGAAAAGCCAATTTCAATAAAAAAAAGTTGACAAACATATTAAGACAAAGAAAACGAAATAAAGATTTGAAATAAAAATAAGATCAAGTGTCAAGAAGTAAAGAAATGTCGGCACTTGATCCTGCGTCTATTTCAAGTCTTTAAACACTGAAACACACACATCATGAGCACTTTTTTAGTTAACATACGATGAATTGAACGCAAAATTGATTCATGAAATGAATTAGTAATTGGTTGCATTCATTCACTGTTAATTCGTTAAGAATATAATTTAAATATCATATGCTCATAACAAGAATACCATAGTCGCAGAAAGTATTATGACCCATAATGAAAATGCTAATAGAGAAAAGAGTTTCAGGAAGTCAATCATCTAACTAATTTTTCCCTAGAGCGGAAACATGAAAAGTGATAATTTTTATGTATGTACGTATATATATATACACATACATACACAAAATTTTCACTTTTTACGTTTCCGCTTTGAGAAAAAAGCATGATTAACCCTCAGAGGGCAAAAGAAAAAGTAGAATAATAAGTTATAGAGAACGATTAGAATAAATAGCGCACGGAAAAAAGTTATCGTTTTAATTGATACATTTTAATACTATAAAAGTCTCTATTTATGCTAATATACATATATATATAAATCTCATTGACTAATTGTTAAATTAACGATAAGCTTTCTTGGTGCGGATTATTATCGACATAAATAATGCGCTAAGAAAGACACAGACCTAAGTTACAAAATGCAAGTATCCAATGTGACTAAAAAGAAAAGTACAAAAAATTTTATAAGTAACTTGCTCTAATTCATAATGCAATACTATCGACGATACTGCTATGTCATTCACTTATCAAAACTACTGTGTTAAGTCGATTCCAGATATGTGGCTTAGGTCTATATCGTCCTCGGCATGAAATAAAGCTAAAAACTAAAAATCATTGTTACGAGAGCAATTGAATTCGTCGGAGCCGTCCAAGCAATGCGACCGGCCATCGCAACGTCTCTTAATGTCGAGGCACACTCCATCGTTGCATCGAAACCACCCAGGTGGACATTCGGTTACTACAATAATTACCAAGTTCCATGTCGAGTATTATCGTGCATGCTATCCATACAGGAAGAATAAGGGAAAAAGAAAAAAAATGGCCTTACCACCGCAGGATTCCGTATTTGTTCAAGATAATCAGACGTGTAAGGCTAAAGAAACGTGCTGTCATCGCACGTGAAATTCATTTTATTAACACTTGAGTAATCGCGGCGATATGTATGCAAATTTTTTATCTTTTAATTGCAATCGGCGCATATTACACAAGACGGGAACACCTGTTTTGACAGATATATTGATTTTGTGATGTATTCAGATTTCCCTTAGTAATCCTTTCCTCGAAAGAAAAAAAATCTCGCTTATAAATTAAATACTTCTCAATGTGTATGTATTTATTATTCAATTTAATTATTTTTAATTTACCTTCTCGAAGAGACTTCTATCGATGATATTCTCAAACCGATAAACATCATGAGTAATAAAGTCTCTACGACTACTTAAGTGTTAAACAAACGTGGGGATGCTCGCATGAATTATTACGCGTTTCTTATCATACACAATAGACGCTGCTTGTCACCCTTGTTAGTTGTATATTATTGTACTTTGCTGAGTACACCAAGCACTCTGCTCTAATAAGTTTCTAAGGCAAAGTATACAGTAGAATGATCAATCCTCATGTGAACCCATCGGGACATTCGCTTTTCTTGCATCGTCCAATTAATATTATCATGAGCTACTTACAAGAGCTTTTATCATGCGCTTCCAAATGTTCATACCGGTTATACTCCCAGAAAGACACGTGCGCCAACACTTACAACATAGACAAAATGCAACGTGTGACATCAAGCAGCACATGCAAGAGTTCCTTTCGCAAGGAAAGAATGCGATATCATATGTGATAAAAAGTCATTCCATGCATACAATGACTTACAATTTCAATTAAATAGGTTGTTGAGATTTTAATTTAATAACAAATACATC
>Ga0157364_1002224_pt1 | contig 17779 bp, 7 predicted proteins | sample AttsexASBM2_FD_111476 | JGI IMG/M metagenome (GOLD analysis project Ga0157364, IMG submission 111476) | Fungus gardens microbial communities from leaf cutter ant in Ribeirão Preto, State of São Paulo, Brazil - Atta sexdens ASBM2 | ecosystem: Host-associated > Fungi > Mycelium > Unclassified ... | reverse complement strand
AGGATGACCACCACAATTTAATTTAATTAAAGGTTGAAATGTATGGTTAATTTTTAATTTTTAATTTTTGTATTTTACATTTACACACACACACACACACACACACACACACACACACACACATTATTTCTGCAAAAAATCCAGCGTTTAACTCTTAATAGCTCTTATTTATTTTTAATATTTGAATTGTTAATTCTTTGAACCGTTTGACAGATTTATTTGTAATTGTTATTTATTTATTGTAAGTAAATATTTATTTTTAGTATTTACTATTTAAAGAAATATATATTAAGGTTTAATCAACTTTTCCTAGTGTATACCTATGAAAAAGTAATATTTAAAAGTCGATAATATTTATTGAAATCGTATATGTGATTATTATTTGTCGCGTGGTTTTTCTTTTATGAAAATAAAATAGTTGAAATTTTTTTCAAATAATAAGATTAATATAATTTGATTCTCTGATATGCCGATACAAAATTGTAACATTTCATATCCTAATCAAATTTCAGTCTCTGACTTCTAAGATCTTTATTTGCATTTTCGTCTTGTTCAATTTATTTTACTCGGTCAAGAAACAACCACTCAGAGGCATGCCACTCACGAACAATTTGAATATTTCCTATGGTACTCATCCGTGAGAGGATCAATGAAATATGGCAGTAATTGGAGAGTCCCTTTGCGGGGAAACGGTAGCATCCGCCCTCTTTTTGATAGATAGATAGAGCACGATAAAATCGTTTGTACATGAAATCAGGTCGTGGTGCTAGTTTATTAAATATATATACGTCATAACCGGCCAACAGAAATCGATTTGTTCGCGGCAGCATCCGCGGCAGAATGCCGGTGCTCGATTTTTAATTCATACCCTGTCTGAATACCCTTTTAGTAATGCGCAAACGTGATATTTCCTCTGTTGCATTTTGGTTCTGTATTAACAGCTTTATAATCCGCGATACCGCCGCTGCGGCAGATCACTATAATTCCACTAGATATTTTTGTTAGCCGACCCGAGAATCTACCCTCGAAATAAAATATCCATTGCTTTTTCTCCGAATAACTTCGTACTGCATGTCGAAATTTGCAATAAAATTTCGCCATTCCATTGATGCTCTATGAAGCTGAAGAAGTGTTTTATAGTATTTGAAGTGAATTAATATACTTTACTAATTTCTACATTAAATATATTTTTTTACTATTATTATCAATCTATTAAAATATTTTTTTATTTGCGATCCGCAAAATTTTATTACAATGAAAAATAAAATCTATACAGTTTTAAACAGAATTCTATCCCTCGAGATGGTTAACCAAGTTGAAATGTGATATTATCTAGAAAACGCGATATTGATTGAACCGCAGCTTACGTATACCTTTTATGTCCATTCACAACATTATCTGAAAGAAAATAAATATATCGATTATTACATACGTCCACACACACGCACGCATACACCCGCACGCACGTACGCGCGCGCATACATAGACATATATTACTGTTCAAAAGTTTGGTACTCTATAGTTTTTATACAATATAAAAATACGATTCTTTACAGATATAATTATTTTATTGAAAATATCAATTTTTATTTTTGAACGAACACTATTGGAATAAAATTTATAATTGAAACAATATAAACTTTTATACATTTACAATGTTAATCAATAAAATTGATTAAATTTTTTTTCAAAATTTAGAGATGCTTTCGATACATGTATTTGCGTTTCTCTAATAAACTTTTCAAAGCTTTTTGGAAAGAATTATGAATGGCTCGTATTTGTGACATTTGATTTCCTTGTATGTTATCTTTTCGAAATAATATCGCTTTAATTGTAATGTCAGCTTTTATTACGAGACATGGACTAAAAGCAGTTACGATATCTCTTCCTGTGTACATTACTATGGTGTTCGCGCTATTTCCGGAACGACGAAACGACACTAGGCAGTCGAGTGCCGTGTTAACGGGATTGAGTTAATTCGAAGTCAAGACAGTAAATTACGTTCTCGTTCATAAATACGAGTGGTCCGTATGTAAGTGGCTATTCTCTCTCTCTCTCTCTCTCTCTCTCTCTCTCTCTCTCTCGCTCGCTCTCGCTCTCTCTATCTCTTTATCTACCTTTCTCTATCTACCTCTTTCTCGTTCGTTGAATGTAACACGTGCAAAAGTGAGTGTCATTTCACGTAATGAGACTTAGACAAAACAATACTTACATCGAAATATCAATCCGTTCTAATCTGTTAAGTATGATATTCGTATGAAGCTTAATGTTATTATAATATTGTAGCGTGATATTATAAGGTCAATGATTACACTAGGAAGAGGGCATATCATTAACTTTGTATTATTATTGATTATTAATTAATAGTGTTCCAAAATTAATATGAAACTTTTGTTGATAATCAAAAAATGCTATAATATAAATCTATAAAGACTACTTTAGTGAAATGTTATTATTGATTACTGATACATTACAATTATATCAGTTATATCAGTAACTGAACTTTTAATAAAATAATGTTTTTAAATTTAATTTGCAATTTTCAATTATAGAAACATACTAAATATAAAGTAATTGTTTATATAATACAATAGTAATTTACATAGATAATACAAATAGTATGTTCGGTCTCCACAAATGTAAAAATTAGAAAAAAAATGAATAGTAAGTTAAACCGATTATTGAATTGATAAAATAAATGAAAATGTTCTTGCAAAATTTGAACTAATTTTTGAAATGAACTAATTTTTGCAATAAATTTCTATCTAAAATTATGTCCTTTTATTACTTATTTATTATACACTTATTTATTATTATATAATATTTAATTTGGTTTTTTTTTGTGTACTATTTTCTTACTGTATTATTGACAAAATGACAAATATATAAATACAAATATATTATTGCCTCTTTAATTATTGGACACGGTCATTAGGACATTTATCTTACAATTAGCACAGTCGTATATATTTCAAGAATTATTAATTATTACGAAAAGATTCTGATTTGGATATCGAACGTCTTTTATTACCGCAAACGCGATAGCATCTCCGCTGATCTCATTCATCCAAAACTTGTTCCTTATAAAGGAAGATAAATTCGATTACAAAATTGTTAGAAATTTGTTTAAGTTACACGATGCTTTTTTATGTCGTTGCACATGCAGTTGTGGTATCAAACTTTGAGTACCTTCAGGCTTAAGCTTTGTATTCAAACGTAGTGCAACGCGTCCAAAGCCTCTACACTGCGACGCAATGGTATTACCGCTCGTCGAGCAGATGCAAAGCGTACGTTTATAGTCGGACTAAGAATCCCGCACTATACCGCACGTTGCCGCCGCGCGCTGTGCAACTATAATAATCCTTACGTGAACGATACCTTACGTTCGCACAGCTGCGAACTCGGGAGAGCTAATTATACGGCGCGCGGGCGAAGAGACGGGCAACACGACGAGTCCAGCTGCAATTTTTATAAACCATAATTTTCGATAAAAGCTACTCTCGTCTCCTCTCTCTCTCGCGCGCGCGCGTGTCATCTCTCTTTCATTCGATGTGCCAAGAAGGTCTTCTTGTTTTCTCGTAGCTGGCTCCTTTTTCCGCTCTTTCAGATTGCACGTGGCTTTAATTTCTCCTCGAAGGTCCTTCGTTACTTTTCTCGATACTCGACTCGGCTCGAATCGAATCAATGTACTAGTGACGGTGGCTTCGTTTCCGTTTCGACGAGGAAATAATAAAGCTCGATTATCGACAGTGGAAATTAACGTCACGCGTCTTAGAAATTTATTATTATTAATTTGCGGCTACACTTATTCGCGTGAGGAAAAATTGTGCGTTTTTATTTTCTTTTACTTGTTTCTTTTTTTTTTTATTTTTTTTTATTTATTTAGCAACCATCGAAGAGGAGGATAATGGTCGTTTTGGTTTTTATAAGCACAAGCTGCACATAATTCAGATATCGTATCGAAAAAATTTTATTTAACATAGCTCGGGCATAAACGGGATTAATCCTTAGTAATTTCCTCGTTAAAATATTTAAATTTATAGTGCTTGTACAGTACATGTAATAATTACAATAAAAGAGAAAATAAAAGTGACTTGAATAAATGTAAGTTTAACACGTGAATGAGCTTGAACATGTATTCAATATTTTACTGAAATATTATTTAATGTATTTAAGCAACGTTCTAATATTTCAATCTCCGACGGTAGTAGTTACGTGGGAAGGTGAACGGATAATGAAAAATATCGAGATCACTGTGAAAACGTAAACTCTCGGTATACCTACAAATACGAAGTTAAGTAATCTGTGATGCGATATTTCAGCGAGTATTAGCGATATGCGAAGAAAGCACGGATAAAAGCACGGCTAAAGAAAAAGAAAACTAGAAGGTACGGCTCTTAAGGTAGAAAGCATTTCTCCGTAAAATTCCGTCGTCTTAAAACGGATAGACGAGAAGGGCTTTTGAAAATATGCAATTAGTTAATCTCTCTCTCGTTTTTCAATGGCTAAACGGTGGCAGCCAGTGCGCAATTAAGTGACTCATGAATGATGATGTTTATCAATCGAGTTGCATTTGGCATCACTGAATTATATTAGATTTTCCGAAGGATATAAGAAACGATTGAGACAAATTAATTCAATGACATTGAATCTGGAAACTTAATGAGAGTATTTTTAATTAAGTAATGGTCAATAATAAGAGTCAGTTAAGAAAAATTAAAAAACTAAATATGTTTATTATTATTATAACGTTGAAAAAAGAATGATAAATTATTGAATTAACACATGAATGTTTTAACTATACTAACGAGTTTTTCTTAGATGAACAATTAAATCGATAGAACAATTTTATGATAAAATCACAAAACAGATTAGAATCTTGAAAGAAACCTTTTTAAAGTAGAAAAAAATATATGTCAAATATATAAAAAAAATCAAATATTACATCCTTCCTAAAAAAAAAAAAACATTAATTTATTTTGTTAATAAATAAAAAAACTACAAAAAAAAAAGAAATATTGCATATTAAATCTAAAGCGAAGAGTAAATTTTATTTTTTACAACATTTAAATTTCCGTACAATTGTTATACAATATCAGTGCTACGTTTAATCATACATACTTTTAATTAGAATCGAGCACATATTTCTGTTGATATTTTAGCCGACCATTAACGCGACAATTCCTACAGAATATCCGGGCTCGTGCCTTCCTTTTACGAGCCAAAGTTCACCCCTCCTACAACGCCTAATGGATGAAATGGCTCTACGTTTGGTATTATTGCGCCACCGCTGTTACTTTCCTCCCAGACGAGGCGAGTGAACCTCCAATACGTTCCCATTAGGTTCTTCTCCCGACGCGACGCGACGGCGAGCGAAATAATGAGTTTAAAGTAGTACAACAAGATGAGAGGCACGTCTCACTTCCATTTTCATGGCGCGTTCGGGGGATACTCGAGAATTATTTATGCCGTCTCATCTCCGGTGGCAACCAATTATCATCGCGCGGCCGTCGGTGATAACGCCAGTCGAATTTTCCGCACTTTTCGAGAGGTTCTTCGAGGTTCTGCCGCAAATGCTCCCTTTTCTTCCTCTTCGCTCGCGCGGTAACTATCCCGTAACTTTCTGCATTACAGTCGTGTTAACGAAACAATTGTTACGCAGAGTTGTGCCTCGACGGCTAGTCGACGCTTTCTTATGCCAGCCGAGATTTTCTGGCGAATAGAACGGACGATTCCCCCATTAAAAGTTCCAGAAAATTTGTGATCTCTTGTGCCGTATCTTTAATTCACTTATAAATTTAAGCAGTTTCGTAGAATTATGAAACAGATTTATCAATTCCTCTTGGCGCAATTCTTGCCTGAAAAAGCTTCGCAGCCTCGCTATCGAAAATTACAGATTTCATTATTACGAAACAATACTGAATTGGAACATCGCGCCGCAAAATTTAATTTCGCTTCATATGTCATATCGTACTTGATTAACGCAATCGAGACATCGAGATATTTTTATAAGAAACTTATCGAAATAATCCTGTGTGACCTTTTTACATGCCGTTTATTTGGCTCAGTCATATATAGAATGAAAAATAGAATAGAACAAATGAATTATCTTGATATTCCGTTATTGATAGACAGTAAAAAATATTTTATATTTATATTAAAACTGATCCGCACTAAAATTTTTGTGTTACATTTTTAATCTATTTACGTGTTTTATATATATATATGTGTGTGTGTATGTATGTATTATAAAAGTTAATTTTGAATTAAAAAATATGTTTCCACAATTTGTTTTCAAATAAGTTACATTTTTTTTATGTTAATTCTTATATAATATTTGTATTATTTTCTATCTAATCTAACATATTCATCATAAATGTTAAATTAATTGGGATAAAATGTGAAAAATGTTATAAAGAATAACTATTATAGAATAAATCATCTTGATATTTATCTTGATATTTCATATTAGTCTACATCGATCATCTTATATATTCTGACATCTGTGAATAATTTTTTTTTTCCGTAAAGTGATTCCAATTTCCAAGATTATACTGTATAGACTAATTATAACACGTTGTATAATTACCGTTTGCTAATGAAGTTATCGATCGAACTGTGCACATTTAGTTAGAAAGATCGTATAATAATAATTCTTACAAGTGTTCGTAATCCTCTCAATTACTTATCGAGAGGTGTAATTAATCGTAAAGCTTCTTCTAGCGCAAAAATATCTGTGCTACTTTTCAGAGAGAACAATAATTAGAAATAGATTAGCCCTCCTGAACAGAGCATGCGATTGCAACGGCGGAAATCAGAAACAGCATCCAATTCGCAATCGACAGACTCCTGATGGGGCTGATTAAAGTAACATCTCTTTCAACAACCTTCACACACGTATTCAATCTCTGGAAAGAATCGGCTCGGTAAAAAGTGTACACGAAGCTCCGATTCTCTTTTCTCTGATTTTAACGTTACATTTGGTATCAACGAGAAAGTATCTTTTAATTCAAGAATATATCTCTGTACGTATCGCTAAATAATATCGTTTTCTTACTTAAAAATAACATATAACTCGAAAAATTAAATTTTCTAGAAAAGAGGAAAAATTATTTTTTAATTTGACAATCAATTTTTTAACTTTTTTTTTAGTCAAATAATATCGATAAGAAGAGTACATTCTTAATTTGAAAAAAATTTCATTTTTATTATTTTTATTTCACAAAAAAAAATCTTTGAGTTGTGACGTTTTGACGATTTTTATGAAGTTAAATTAATTCATTGTTAATAGTTGAGGGAAATGTTTATTCATTCAATGTGTATTAATTCATTTTTAGGGAGGATAATGTTTATTAGTTCATTTTTAATGATTGAAGGTAATGCTTATTAATAGAGATGTACGAATTATTCGATTTGAATTTGAATCGCTATTATACGAACTATTCGAAAATTTTGAATCTGTGGCTGATATAATCAGAGTTCTTATTTTAAGATTATCTCAAATAATTTCTCAAAATGCTAATGCAGTTCTTTTATTAATATATAACATCTTAAAACTGAATTTAGTATATAACATCTTAAAAAATGAATTTAAGACAGTCTCAAATAAGAATCGACTATAAATACCGATGTAGAGATGTTTAAATGTATAAGAATTAAATACATATATTGACAATCTTGTACATATACATACATATACAATACGTACATTAGGTATTGATCAACGAAATTATAGATATTCTAGTGAATTTGTTCACTTTTGTAATTTTTACCTTATTTTAAGATACACACTCAATTTCTAAATTCGATTCGAAGTAAAAAAACTTTGATTCACACATCTTTACTATTTAACCCATATATTTATTATAAAATATTTATTAATTCATAATAACTAAAAATCACGAGTTGTGATTTTAGAGTTGTATCACTTTTGAAATAAGGGAGCGATATCTATAATCTATATATTATTTTTAATATATTATTTTTCTAGTATGTTTCTCTTTCAATATACGCGCTGTATTTGGACAAATTCGAGTACTCGAGAATTAACCGCAATACTCGTGATATACTTGCTCGTTATCCTCCGCAATACGCGTACGATTGTATCTTAAGTTAAGGCCGATCGAATCCAACGATTGTGATCGGTTCCATGCTTCTCGAGAGGTATTTTTCTCAGTGGGGTGCGCGAATGTTGAAGTTACCCGAAATAAAGCCTCGGTCGCACGAAGCAGCCGTTCGTGGCTCGGGCCACGACGTAAAGGAAGTTGCTCAACGACCGTTGCCTTTACTGTTTATACGATCCCCAATCCAATCTCCAGTCTGAGGATCTTTCAGAGAACGAGTCAACTTTCGGAGGAGTGTCACGACTGCCGGGCTCGCTTCTCCGATACTCGAGAACGAAATTACGATAACGAGGGATTTCGTAGCACGTTACACGATCCTACCATAGCCATCCACCCTTTCTCCCTTCTTTCCCTCATCATTCTCTCTCTCTCTCTCTCTCTCTCTCTCTCTCTCTCTCTCTCTATTCCTATCTACCTGTCTATCTATCTCTCTTACATTCTACATTTACCCTTCGTCTCTCGGCATGAGGTTCTTAAATTCCTGAAAGTACACTAACTTCTAGAAGTTTTCGTAAAATCTGGAAAAGAGATAGAGAGAGAGAGAGAGAGAAAGAGAGGGAGAGAGAAAATGGAGGTATGAGAGGTGCGGGAAACATTACCTTAGAATTGGCGATAGTAATTGTAAGGATCTACTCGGCATTTTGCCGTTCCTTCGAAGTTCGCCGTTGACGAAATTGGGGAAATATACTGCAACTGCAACAACATCAGCAGCAATATCGGTAAGAAGCAGAGAGTGCAGTAACCGTCGAAATCGGTACGGTTATTGTTTCCAGTGGAATTTCTCCAATGTGAGTCTCTTTTGCTCATTCTCTCTGCTCTTTCTCTGTCTCTCTCTTTCTCCTTTCCACACTCGCACGATCGTGACAGAATTGAGGAAACACACATAGTCCCTACGTATGTAAGGGGCCAGCTACAGACCGGTGATGCGCGGCGCCACTTGTTGCAAAAATGATAATGAAGTAATAACGGAAGAAATCGCTTACGCGATCGTTGCGGATTTTCCGCTCTTCCGCTTTTGCAACGATACCCATTACGTGGTAAACGTGCAACGCCGCGCTCGCGCCAGGCTGAATCGTAAGGCGGAAATTGCGGAAGTGGCCAAATTTATGGAATCGGCCGACCCGATGTTCAAAGAGCCGGTAATAGAAGGAGATAATGACGAATATATTGAACGACTAGAAATTCTTTCGCTTAATTTCTTCCGTTTGTATTTGCGCGTAAGTGTAAGTTTCATAAGTTTATACGAATCCTAAAGTCATTTCTTTTACCCATTCAGGAGAATTTACACACATATGATTCACATGTCGTTGACACATCACTACACACTACTAAATCACACGCACATATTTAGGTACAAATTTTCTATCTAATTAATCTTTTATATTAGGTATCTAAGCCTAATTCTAATTTTAAGAATTCAACATTCTTTATTCATTTAATCTCTAATCCAAATTAATATTGTTTTATACTACAAAGTGTAAAACTTATACAAACTTATAAAGCAAATATTGTTACGAATCGATACCTGAAATTACAAATTTATAATATTTTAACATTTTTCGCATAAAGTTTTTTGCATAAAGTTGATTTTGAAGTGTTTACATTACCATTTATTTATTTTATTTGTGGAAACAGATTTTTAAATCTGCATAAAGGCGATTAGAACAATACTTATTTAAAAAATAATCGGTAAAACATAGACGACTTTAGGATTTTCTTAAGTCAAAGACAATTAAAGACTTCCTGACGAGTCTTTCAAGTCACAATACAAGTCAATAATACAAGTTCATTCACAAACAAAAAACACACACACACACACACACACACACACACACACACACACATACACACATGTATTTCTTAGAGAATAAATCTTTATAAAGTATGAGAAATGGAAATAATCGAAACGAGAGACCAACTAGTTAGAAATTTTTCAAGAGAAGATGTCGAAAAATGAAAATGTAATCAACATAAAATATCACATTGCGACTTTGATCAGGCTTTTATTGTTTCTGAATGCTCTTGCGATTCATAGCGTTTGTATTTGTCAAAGGAGTGGGCCGGAGGAGAATCCTTAATTCATAAGAAATTTCTGCGTGATCGTTCGTGATTTTCTCAGCTTTGCCAAGACGCGGAAATTCTAACATCACTGTACGTTATTTCTTATCGATCGTCGTTACTATATCTTTGCAGAGCAGCGGGCGTTGAAATCCATGCTCGACGAAAGAAAATTATTCACGTTGAATACGAACCGCGTACTTTAATCTGCGCTTTAATCTTTTAAGTCCCGTATTACGTTGCACACGCGGTGTTACGGGGGTGTTAAGGGGGAAGGGTGCGAAGTTTCTATGGGTCTGCTAGGCTAACGTAACTTGGACAGCAACCAAGATTTGTGCGTCCTGGGAGAGATCATTATTATCGATCTTCGATGTCGAGATTAGTTTAGGAAGTTCCGTTCGAGAGATTTGCCGTTAAAAGCGAGGGTTTCGATGGGCTCTCCTCGCCTTTCGCTCGGCGCCGTCCGTAATAATGCCTTCGATGCGCCGCCAGTTGAGCTAAATCCACGTCAATCAATCTGGGAATTAATGCACATTTTTTTAGTCCCTCCGGCATCGATATAACGACGCTAGTAAAAGCTGGGAAATTAGTTAAATAGACAAAATCAATAGACCGATAGTCGGCTATGACGTATTAGAAAAAAATTCGATATCTCTAGCAGGAGTGTTTTCAATATCTACGCGAAACATGAGAGACGATACTCCGTTCCTCACGAATATACATATTTTACGGCTGCTGAGCTAATCTCGCATAAGCGAATGTAACGCGAGCTAACTGACACGCGAGCCAGCGAAAAATTATGAAATAATGCTGGTGAATTCCGTTCTGCGTGAATGACGGAAGAGTCGTAATACCTTAAAAACCGTAATTGCGTGAAAGCGTTTTCGCGAATGTTTCCGACACGTGAAATTGCGTGAAAAATAGGATTCTGGGGATGCGGATAAAGGGAAATGTTTCGCAAGTATTTGAATATAAATCACGCTCCACTAGTCTCGGAAAAGTCAATAGGCACGTCGCCGGTGAGTTTTCCATGTGAAGCGTTTGTCTCTTCCGAGAACGACGCGACGCGCGGCGGGTGCGGGCGGTGTTATCGCGTGTAGCAACTCGACCATGAAACTGTCTGATAAGCTACTTTAACATATAATATCCCAGCACGGCCGTCGAAGATAGGACATCTTGAGAAGACAATTTTGATATTGCCTCGAGCGATGATTTGATAATAATGTGAGATATGCCATTAACCATTACTCCATTACATCATGTAGCATTACGTTAGCTGGTACTTGGGAAAGTTAGATTGTTAAGCACGTTCGAGAAATTGAATTGCGTTTGTCGGAAGAGGTAGAAGGACGAGAGTGGGAGAGAGAAAAAGGGTCCACGTTAGGGAAAAATGTAAATACGCGGATAAAGATCTTAATCCGTTGATGGGATATCATAAATGTCCGACGTGCTAAAAATGATAAACGTCACGGTGGGAATGGGCGGGAATAAATATCACGCAATTTTGTAGTTACGTTTGGCTTTAATTCCTACATATGAGTCTGTATTCCTCGCGTGTTTAATCTGTATTTATTATTTCATTTATTCATGCTAATAGCGCGTTTTTAAATACGTCATAAAGTACGGCTATCGTGAAGTACTCCCCGTACACTCCCTACCGTTGTCAATACTGATATTTCGCTACCAGTAGTGTGTAGTGTTTGTATCATTAATATTAGTTTAAGTAATTGGTTAACTATAAAGATTAATTTTAAACAAATGAATACACACACACTATTATATCTATTGGAACAAATATATTTAAACAAATGAATACACACACACACACTATTATATCTATTGGATGAGTGAAAAAGTTTTGATAAATTTCGTGATAGATGTCGATTGATGGCGACGATTATACGCAATTCAATTTTAATGAATACTAATTCATCGATTTCAGCAATATAAATTGCTGCTGAAAAGTTAGAAATTGATAGATTGACCATACTTTGACATTTAAAAATCTTGTAGAGATTAAAATCTCGTTTAAATTTTGCAAACCACAGGTTGGAATTTTGACATCTTGACGTTTTTTTTTTTTTTCAAATACCGCGCAAATTTTTTTTACGGTATTTGATGAATGTCTGATGTTCCCTCCGGAATTTGTACATATATCATAATTACATGTAAATGAATCCTATCAATACTTATTTTTAATTTTAATTGAAAATAATGAAACTAACTAAAATTAAATTATTTGTTATTTAACTCGAGAGCCGAGAGTATTATTTTTTAAATAGTACAAATATCAACATATCTATCAATGTTATTATAGAACTGCATCAAGTATGATATTTATTACGAAACCAATTAAAATTTTTGCACTCAGTGTATAAGATATTAAGAGAATCCTACACTAAAAAATTTCCTAAATAATATTTTCTTGAATAGTACAAGTAAACATTTCTTTACTACAAATAAATATTTATTTAAAAGAGAAAGTAATATATGTTTACATTTAATAAATATTTATTTACAATAAAAAACCATAAATATCCATCAATAAAGAAAAACTGCAATTCTCTTATCTAAGCAAATTGTTTGTTTCCATTTATAACACAATTCTTCAAATTGTTTGTTTCCATCTATAACACAATTCTATAACAAAATTCTGCTCTTTTTAACAAATTATTGTGCAGCTTTTATGCTATTTGGATCCAAAGTTGCACAAGTAATTATTTTTTTTCGAACATCTTGAATATTATTTATTAAATACTACTACACCGAGAAAAAAATATATATCCTAAATTTCAATAAATATTTATTTGAGTAGTACAAACTAAATATTTATGAAATGAAAATGTATTTATTTGGTATAAAAAACATTAATTTGATTTAACAAGCTATTTTTATTAAATAAATATTTATTTATTTATTGTAAGTAAATGTTTAATTGGCAGTATTCAAGTAAATATTTATTTAAATTTAGGCTATTTTTTCTCAGTGTATTTAAAATAATGCTAAAAATTTGATTAAATATCAATAAAGTCGTATGCGTTGAATTTGATTTGAGAAGACCTACAATATTATGAAAAAAATTGCATGATGCTATTTAAAAAATTCAATATGACCTTAATTTTTTATTGAAAACAAAATTTTTTTATTTTTTTTGAAATTGCAAGTTGTAGCTTGCATGGAACGGATGAATACCATCTTTCAATTTTTTTTAAACTGTCGGAAACGTTCCAAAATCTGCCGATTGTTACGCTGAGAACTATCTTGTACATGGTTTATATAAAGAATTACATTGCAAAAATTTTAAAATAGTTTTAGTTACATCAATTTGATTTAATAATTCTAGCTATACTCGTATTACGAACCTGTACATTGTGTGACACACTAATTCTAATAATGTTATCGATTCTGTCTATGACGCGAGAATAGAGAGCAATTAAATTCATGTATTGAAGCACTCAATGCCGATATTCGGCGGGGGCTAGAGGATGCCGCAATGTTTGAGAACTGTATCGGGCGACACATTGCGTTATCTAAAATGTATTATACTATCGGTTTATCGATCAAATCGGGTGTAGTAGTAACACCCTTCGTAACCGTATCTCGCATTCGTACTCATACGTGTTCTTAAAAGATTTTCGATCGCTGCGCATACGTATCCTTTCACTATCACGCGGGCACGACAGTTTGGAAGATTTTCACGAAGATACAGGAGGTAACGTGTGTGAGCTTAATTTTACGAGCGTGAGGAGAAGCGTCTGAAATCTCGGTCGTATTAATCGATCGATATCTAAGAAAGAGAAAGAGAGAGAGAGAGAGAGGGGGGGAGGGAGGGGAGTAAGAAAGAAGAGGAAGAAAAAAACCAGAGTATAATTTTCTTCTCGGCAAGGGTCTTCGCGAGATCAGTAAACGACTTTCGTATCGCGAAGGTATTGTCGGAAAATCGTCCGTACATTCAAAGTAATGCGTGTAAGTCGCGGCTTTAAGTATCGCGATTAACACTTAGTCCGGAACAATTTAAATTGTTGACACTGTCATGCGAAGTGGGATTTTTATATGCATAGAAAAAGAATGGTTTAAGGTTTAGAAATAGAAATTTGGCTATTATTTATTAATACATTTGCCCATATTTAATTAAACTGTATAGAATATTATTTGCAAGCAGCAGAAAGAACAATTATTAAATACAATAATTTATAATAGATATTCATTATATAACAAATATAGCAAATATAGAGCACAGAAATTCAAATTATATTAATAAAATGAAACAAAAATAGTACATTAAACCGATGAGTGAATAATACAACTAATTGTAAGTAGAAAATTACTTTATTCGATCTGAGCTAAATCTTAGTGCTTAATAATATTTCATTGTGAATTTATATAATATTCACTTCTGTAAACTGCGCGCCAATTTAATTTTCGGTCTTGAGATGCAATCTGCAAACTGAAACTGAAATAGTAATACCTTAAATTAATAAGCAATGATATTGAGGCTAATAAGCATCAAAACTGAAGATTTTATTGCGAAAAATATATTATTTCAGCTATGGCACATGATGATATTTATCGTCAAATAGGATTTTTAAATATAATTTTGTAACATTGTCTAAGAAAAAAAAAATTTAATAAACTCAAAAAGTATCATTGCAGCAAAAAGGTTAATTGGAATCTCTCTTTCTCCCGAAAATAACTTGTCGGCTGTTCGATTCCTTCGGGAACTCCTTTATGTCATTGAATCTTAGCCCCGAAGAAAAGCAGTAATTTGTGCTCGTTAAATCGCACCGTCTCTTACACGCCACTTTACGTAGCATACAGCGACGGAGGGCGATGGTTTTAAGTATTCACCGGCAAAGTCGCGCGATGTGCTGGCGAATGAGAGATGGTATGGGAGAGAAAGATAGGGAGGAAGCTTGCGACTAACGACCCTCGTCGAGTAATTGGGGTACCAGTTGCACGTGTCGGGATAGATTTCATCCCCCGAAGGCGGATACTGCGGCAGCGGGAGTTAGAAAATCGCGCGGGAAAACCTAACCAGCAACAGCAGCAACAGCAGCAATAGCAACGGCAATACGAAATCGTGATTTCGGTACATTGGCGTTGCGTGTATATGGCACGCGCCACGCATTCCGTGAGAAACCGATGTGCGTGTAGATGACCCAGAAACGCCGCCGTTACTTATTAACGTTAACGTTTCTTGACAGAGACGAGGGTGACACGTCCCTTTTTTCGCGTCGTCTTCTTTCTTTCGCGCGAAAGTTCCCTTCTCTCGGTCGCGCCGCGAGAAAATGCTTATCTCTTCTCTTCTCGGTTCTTTACGACACCGAAAGAAGAATTCAGTTCCCCGAGGACACATCGAGAGGGATGGAGAAGATGATCCCCATTCCGGCGGAGAAGTTAACTAGGCTAATGTAATCTGGTGGTCTATCTTTTTATTCGTCTAGGAAAAGCCTCTGAATTTTTCAGCAATTAGGTGCGGCGCTATTGTTTATTACTTGCTCGCGCTAAATCCGGATCTCGAGGAAACGATGTGACTTAATGTATAATTTTAGCGAGATTTTTCATCCCCAACAGGTGTATAAAAATTCATCCTTCATACGTTTTCTTTTTGTCGTTTTTCTCGTCTACTATCTTTTACGTTGCATGGAACATTGTCTTATTACGTAATTTTAACGTGTTCATTGTCAGGTATAATCTTCAACTCAAAATACTCATACGAGATACATGTTTCTTGTCTCTTTTTCTCCCTTTTTTATGTATTTATGTATTTTATTTATTTTTGTTTGTCATATGTTTTGTTTACTGTGAATTATTTTTGATGCTTGTAATGATTCGCGCGACTCTACAATACTAAATAAAAATGATTTCTCTCTCTCTCTCTCTCTCTCTCTCTTTCTCCCACGCGCGCACATACGTCAAATCCAAAAATTGCAACATCAATAAAAATATTCGTGCTCGCAGTGTAAACGTCAAAGCAAAGATCGTCACGTAATATAAAGGTAAAGAGAAATAGACCTACGAGAGACCGCAGGAGAGTAGCGTGTCGAGAGGGACTTTCAAGAGGAATAATTTTCTCGTGGTCGCATTGGGAATCCACGAACAAGCAACGCACCGAGCTTTTCGTTATTCCGATAGTACACCCGGTATAAGCGCCGCGTGGGACGCATGCGCTTATTTATTAGCGCGACCGAAAATCGATATCCGCCCGTCTCGCTCGCACCAGCAGCTAATATTTCCTTCGGCTTCGTTTACCAGCGCGAAAACCGTGTAATTCCACAAATCGCGAACGGCAGAAGCGAGACTCTGCGTCGTTTCTTTTTGTGACATTTACGGCCTCCCGGCGTATCAGCACCGAATCGCGGTGGTGGAGCAACGAGGTAAGGAAAAGATGATGCAGGAAATTGAGGGGAAGGGGATAAAAGGAAGAAGAGAACGAGAGAGAGAGAGAGAGAGAGAGAGAGGAAGAGAACGGGTGAGTTCGTTATTCAAGAAATACCGGATCTCTTAATCCGGGCAAAGAGCCTTAAATATTCATGTTTCATCTCCTCGCGAATACAATTTTAGCGGCAGATTTACAGCCGTAATAATGAGTTACAGAGCATGTAAGTAAATTAGCACGGCGTTCGCACCCCTCTCTCTCTTTCTCTCTTTCTCTCTTTCTCTCCTGGCAATAATAGAATTTCGAAATAATTCAATAATTGTCGATTTCTTTCCATTTATAACCATAAATATGATATAGCGGTGGCAAGTTAGTTCTCTTGTAGTAGTACCGTTTCTTCGAAGATGTGATCAGTTTTCGAGCCATGAATAATTAATTAAAAGCCGGATTGGATAGACGGGCGGATGACCGGGTAATATCCCTTTACGTATTCAATGTAACATGTAGCAACCATCTGAAATGCATTGTCCCGTAACATTGCGCATTCAGGATGAAATTACGTTAGCGTCGGAATTATGCAGAAGTATTCTCTAAAATTCGCAGAATTAGAGCTGTAATCTTGTAAAGTGATCCAATTATAAACGAGTAAGATAATCGGATCTCTCTCCAGAGCTCTCCAAAAATCAGATCAAAGATTGTGTGAAAAACCACGTACTTTTCCCCAACGTGCGATATTCGCATTTTCTAAAAAAAATTGTTTAAAAAACAGATATAATGGTCCTCTTGTTAGATGCATCAGGAAAAAAGTATTTGTGATTATAATTGCATGGTAAAATTATTATTAATTATATTATACAAAGTAATAACTACAAAGTATAAAAATTACGTTCCTAATTACGTTTCTTAATTCATTATTATTTTACTGCATGCAATTAAAGTTACAAATATCAAAAACTTTTTTTTCGATTGTATGATTGAGCAATTAATCGGATATAAACCGACATATTTGCGGCTTTAGAACTTTTCAAAATTTCTGCACGTCACTTAAACTGTTCATATTCTTCATTTCTTAATCGAGAGACTAAATTTCTTCACAGTAGACCGGTTAAATAATTTCGTTACACCGTGAGCACTGCAACAATTCCAAGCTTGACAACGATAACCGAAGTAATTCGACTTCGTTGTTTCCTTCTCTTTCTCTCTCTCTCTCTCTCTCTCT
>Ga0157364_1002222_pt1 | contig 17782 bp, 10 predicted proteins | sample AttsexASBM2_FD_111476 | JGI IMG/M metagenome (GOLD analysis project Ga0157364, IMG submission 111476) | Fungus gardens microbial communities from leaf cutter ant in Ribeirão Preto, State of São Paulo, Brazil - Atta sexdens ASBM2 | ecosystem: Host-associated > Fungi > Mycelium > Unclassified ... | reverse complement strand
TCAGTATATAATACAACTCTATTTTATCTCTTGCAAATGTTGTTTTATTAAAAATATTCACATTTTAATATAGTTTGTAAGAATTTTTTTTTATATTTTTCTATTCTGACACAATGCAAAATGACTGTAATAAATAGATAGGAACCTTAAATTGACCTGAAATTAAAAAATTTAATGATACTGTTATTAATAAACATCTTCAAAAAACATTATAGAAAATTTATTACAAAAAAGCATCCCAGCTAGAATTTGAATCTGAATTTCCTTTATTTTGTGACCGGTATCTTTTACCAACTCAACCAATTCAACCACCGAAGTGTAATGTACTGAAAAGCGTAATGTACCGAATCAAGATTGGACTGTATACGCAATTCAAGCTGTTGGCGATTACCCGAGCGGCATAATCGTTTGGTTACTCGGAAATTTATGCGCTCCTCATGCGAGAATTTGTGGATTGCGCGGCTTGTTTCCCTTCCCGAAATACGACAAGAGGCGCGCGCGATGCAGCTGCGACTGCTTTGCAAAGCTTCGCAACTTGAACACACTCGCACGAATAAAAAAGTAAATATGGGGGTGAGAGATTCCTTCATCCGTCATTTTCGAGTAAATCGTCGCGATGCAAACAGCACTCTGCGAGCCACCCATTTCTCCATCCCGAAAATGTATATCGCGTGTCAAAATAGCGGCGGGTCTCAAGTAACGTGCGTGTTGTCGTATCGCTTCCGCTGAGATTAATCATCGTTAAGAGCCCGCGAACAAGGAGAGCACTCACATTCCGGCGATGTTCACGAATCGTAAACGAAATTTAACAAGAATTCCAAACACCAGCGATTCTTATCTCTTTCGATTCTATCGCTACCTGTATTACAAGATGCGCGAGGCACGCGGAACAACGTAGATAAAACAAATTATTCTGCTTTAAGATAATATTGTATGCATTACATAAAGTTGTAATTGACTCCATCTCATGTTAATTAAAACGCAGTTTTTTTTTATATTATTCAGGCCAGTTACTATTGTTTCACTCGCGAAAGTAGATCATTGTAGATCACTTTTAAGCCTTAATTGTGTTCTGAGAAGTTATTAATATCTGTAACTATAATTGTATGTAAATAATTATGATTGAAAGCCTTATTTTTATAGTTACTATTGCTATAATAATAATAAGCATTATTATACATACATATATGTGCATAAATTTATATTTATAGTTTTGTTATATTAAAAAGAATATATAGTTGTCCCCGATTATAAATTACAGTCATTTTCGAATCAATTACCCCTTTTAATAAACAAAGAGAATTATAAATACATATATAAAATGTAGTATATATAGAACTATAAATGTATAAACTATAAATATGTGTGTATATATATATAATAATATATATAGATCTATAAAATTATTACAATTGTTTTCGAGGATAACCATAAATTCTTTTTGCTATATAGAATTATAAATTATTATTATATTTATTTTTATCATTGAGGACACAAGATTTTACAAAAAAAATTTAGGCTTTAGATAGATAGAAGATTTACGTAGATAGGCCTATATAACTAAAGGCCGTGAAGAAATTTTTCTATCATGATAGACTGTTTACGTCCGGCCGTATAGTTAATAAAGAAACTTATCGGCTTATCTATCTTCCTCTCTCTTCGAACTGGGAGATAAATTAAGAGATAATATGTCCTCGTTACCTAATTGCACTCTCTACAGATACGTTGCATTTGAGATTCTTGAGAATCCTCTTCGAGGATTGTCCTGTCGCAACCTCGAGCAAAAGAGGATGCTTTATCATGAAAGAGTCCAATAATCGCTACTCATAAATAATATGACGGCTATTATACTCTCGCCCCATGAGATTACAAAGTTGTAGCACGAATTGCAACTTTGAAATCGCATCTCTTTCACTGATTTTTTTTTCTTCATACAATTCTTGCCTTGCGAGGGACATCTCGTACGAGTGCGACGCTCGAAAATGGTCCCGATACACAGCATCCCCATGGGCTTTCGCTTTCAGGTCTCCCGCAGTTCTCATCGTAAAAAGTTATATTTAATCTCTTGCTACCGGGCCCGTCGAGGCTTTACGATTCCCTCCGGCCATTCGATTTGGCGTTTTATGAGCGTTTGGCGGTCGGCGTGGCGGATCGACTTCGCGCGGTTAGCTTCTTTCGCGCACATCTCAAGATATAACAGACACCGCATCGTGCCTTCGTCGGGAACGCAGGCAATCCCTCTTTCTAATCGCTGCTTCTATTAAATCGCCTACAGCTACGAAGAATCGCCTCGTTATCGCGAAACATTGCCGGCGAAGAGCGAAACGAATGCCATTGCGGGGTCCGTCGCGAATGCGGAGTAAACCGGTTTTAGGCGCGTGTCAATGATACTCGCCTCCTAATTCCTGCGATGCACCTTCGTCGTATTATCTCCGATAGGGAGAGACGCATACTTCGTTTCCTTTTCAAACTGTCGTTGTTAGAGAAGCGATCGGATTTTGGTTACCTGTACGAGATACGTTCGTGATAGCGTTTCGATAGATGACATTAAAAACGATGACTTTATAACTTTTTTGGGATCCACGACATTGATCTCCAGACGATAAATCGATACACTGAGAGATAAATAGCTGGTATTTGTGATTATAATTGTACGATAAAAAGAATTATGATTAGAAGATCTATTTTTATAGTTACTGCTATAATATTAGTAAAAATAATTATATACTTATATACGAAAGAACGTTTTATTCAAATATTTAAAAAATATATATCTAGATCTGTACTTAGTTACATATTTGTTTTCAAATAACTGTATCTAATTATTTTAAAAGCTGTCTCTCTCTTACAACACAGAGAGAATCATATAGACGCTGTGTAGTGTTAAATAATTACTGGTAATTTTCAGAGAGTAGACTCTCATAAATGATTACAAAATTTTTCTCAGGCTCAATGGTTAATTTTTAATAATAATATTGTATCATATAATCATCTTCTTTATATGCTTTTCTTGAGCAAAAAATAAAAAATTGAGGGACAACATCACACGGTGTTCCCAAGCGGTCACCCATCCAAGTACTAACCGTGCTCAACGTTACTTGACTTCAGTGATCAGACGAGAACTGGTACTTTTAACGTGATTTGAACGTTGTCCGATTGCTTTGCTCATTTGAGAATGATTTTGTTAAATTTTGTGATTTATGCACAGAAAAAAAGGATTGCTGCAGCAAATTAGATGATAAAACATGACACAGCATTTTTAATTGGCTGTTGTAAGCAAAAATTAGCTGCTGCAGGCAATTAAAAATGCTATGTCATCTTCATACCTTCATTAAATTAAATTAATCACATTTTGGCGTGCTATAATTATTGTAATACATTTATCTGTTTATGCGATTAAATTTCTCACTTTGCTCCATTCCTTTTTCTGATGTGTTTCGCTATTTTCGCGGCCATCTTTTATTATATGTTCTATAGATTCTTAACGTTCTTTAAAAAGAAGAAGAAAATTAGGCGACACTCCAACCATCCATTATCAATGAAAATCAGGGTCCAAATTATGGCAATCAAGTCGACACGTTGATATTGAATGTTCCGCTTTGCGAGAAGGAGAGCGATGGAATCAATAAAACATTATCGGAACATTTAGGACAAGCTTTCGATCAACGATCGATCACAACCTCGATATAACGATTTTTAAAAGTTGCTATTCTGTCTTATGTATTCATCGTAAGATATGTCATTTCTTTTTTTACAAATCTATTCCTGCCCTCTACCTTTTTTCCTCACATCGCATTTTTTGAGAAATAACGCTGAAAAAAGTTTGATAATAATTACAGAATGTATTCTGTTCAGCCTATTGTATAATAATATTCATTAAATATTATCAAACATAATAATACAGTGATTAACCGCTTGATAACAATTAGAAAAATAACAATTAGAAAAATAAGATAACATTTATTATTTTATAAAAATAAAATTAGCGTCCAGTTTTGATTATATTAACATTTGTTTAAATTTATTTCATCAAAATGTTCGGAATTATTTAGGCTTGATTATTATTTATTATTTTCAGACTTAATTTTTTTTCAATGACTCTCTCACTTTAAACTTCAAAGATTTTCGCAGAAAGTAATTTTTACGTATGCAATTTTTGTTTAACTACTAACAGATCGATAAGCAAGTAAAAAAAAAAATGAATAGACTACGTTGAGAGCGAAGAATTCGATCGAAGATATATCGCATAATTCGATATCGAATTCGGTATTTAAGATTGCCGAGCGGATTATTGGTGGGATAATATTTTGACGGCAAATATATTGCTTACTTTTCTTGCAACACCCTCGTGTTGAAGAAGGCAAACGTATTTTCGTCGCGTTCCATTCCTATGCATCCCCTGCTTCTCGACGGACCTTCTAACAGTCCTAATCCTTTCTTTTGCCTCTACCCTCTTCTCTCTCTCGCTCTCCACATTTACCACGCTCTGGCTCTCGCTGCTTCTCCGCTGTTACGCTGTTAAACGAGCGGATCGCCAGTAGCTATCGGCGCGAACGCATCTGGAAGGAATAAAGTACACGTTACGAAGGGTAAGCAAGCGGTCGTGCAAGCGGCGTGGCGTTGCAAGCCGGGCAACGTAGACTGCATAAGTAATAGAGCCCGAGGGAACCAAGCTATTCGTTGGGATCGTCCACGATACGCAAACGCAGGGGATCGAAAGGACTCTTCTGAGGAAGGTTAGGAAAAAAAGTCATTCCTCCAACAGAGGAATGATATCGGTATGTCTTTCCCGAAGGCTGATTTTCATAGTCCGCTCTTATTTCAAGACTATCTTTTAAGTAATACCTTAAGATGCTAATATTGCTCTCTGTGATCGACTTATGACATCTTAAGACTGTACTTAAGAAGATCTTAAATGTAAAAGTCGACTATGAGGCCCAAGTCACGATTTTGCCGCGATCGATCGACGTCCTTCACGTGAGTCGTTTCAGCGAGAGGAATACAAAGTTCAACTCATCGCATCGATCGAGATGCAGCAGCATAGAAGAATTACAATTTACTTTAGTAATTTGTTATTAGGATGAAATTATTTATAGCACGAAATTAAATTTTATCAGAAAACAAGCGACGCTGCGTGTATCATGCACGAGGAGTGAACGTGATAAGATCGATTTATAAGCGAGTACGTGCGTATTAACAACTGCGAGAGATGCGCAATTACATTCCATTTTTGCTAATGACTGTATTTCAGATAACACGGCTCCTCAGCGTTGTTATTATATTGTATACTATATATTACATAGAACATATAAATAAGAGACCTTTTTATGTCGGCAAAATTTTCAGAGTTGAAAAGCACGGCAGCGCGTAGTTATCATTTTCTTGTACATTTTAATTCTTCATATCGTATATAATAATTTAGTGCGGAGCAAAAAGTTGTGAAATGTAAGAAAATGATAACACGCGCTATCATCACGCTTTTGATCAACTTTAAATTATTTAATATGGAAAGAAAAAAAAAAGGTGAAAGGTGTAAGAAAATGATAATCACGCGCTATTGCATTTTCGATCAACTCTGAAGAATCACATCAACCGATGTTTATAAATATTACGTACTTTATGATTTACCACTTAACGAAGAATAAAATAAAAGAAAACAGAATTCAATTTTCTGATGCTGATCGAAATAAAAAAGGATAGCCAGTTTCTATATAACGAAAATAAAAAAATAGGCTTCGTTCCAACAAAGTTGGATAATATGCGTTATGATAGGCGCAATTTACGGAGCCCTTAAGAAATTTAAGTTCTGATAAAGCGCGAATTCTTGAATATTCTGGTCTACACCCTCGGTAAGTCAGAGCGATACGGCCTGCAGAAACTTTAATGCGTCGTATATTAATGTCATGAGAAATAATGGGGCTTCACGATGCGCCTCGCCGATGCAAATTGCGGATTGCATCGATTTATGAGGCGAACAGTAATTTCCACCGTATTAGTTGGAGCCCGACGTGCTTCAGACTCGCGTCTTTCTAGTATCCCTAGAGAACGCGATATATGTAGTACGCAACCGTTTTATCCCGGTGTTCCACTGTTCTAGCCAGCGCGCCAGAAAATCGCCTTATAGTGAGTAGAGTTATATTTCCGACCAACGAAGGGACATAAAACGCGAATTCCAAGAATCGGATGCGCATGCGAAACACGGATTTCCGATCGGAAAACGTCGCTTTGTTGTATTACGATGTTTGCGCGAGACGACTAAATACTCTTTAAATTGTTTGGAGTGAAATTTTCTCTAAACTCTAATCCTGGAGTCACTGACTAGTTCACTCTAGGAAAAAGTATTCCCTTTAATAGAGTGAATTCTTTCACACTAAGACAAAAAGTTTCATTAAGAGTGAAAAGTTTTATTCTTATATTTAAAGTGAAATTGTTAATGCTCTAAACTTCACTCCAACTTAAAGTGCAGAAATCTCGTCAAATCACGCCTAATGTTTTCTCAGTTCTTATTCTCGTACAAGTGCTGTTTATAATTGTCAATTATTAACTGTGTTTAGTTGTTTTGAACAACGTCAAGTGTTTGACAAACTCAGGAATGAAGCTATCAGAGGTAAGTTTGTTTATACATTTGTACATACATAAAATAGAAATCAAAAGGATACGAACAGAGATTAAGGTATTTTGTAGATACTTTAGATAATGAAAAAAATGAATTTCTATTGAAAACGTTAATAAAGTGTAATAAATCGAAATTCAATCTTTAATATGTTTGTACTGCTGTACAGATAAAATACTTAGAGATTTCAAGACTTAGTCAAAAATGCCTGTGACTTTATGATTAGGTTACAAAACGGTTTATAATTAGGTTCCTCTCTCCGAGAAAAGTCACTCTTTTTAGAGTTGAAGAATAAATTCAAATGAAGAGTAAACAACTCTTTGAATGGCGATATTTTCATGAATATTTCGAGTAACTTTTCACTTCAAAAAAGTTAGATTTCTCACTCCAAAAAATTTACAGTAGATACAATCAATGAGTAAAAGTGGGCAGGACTTGATCTCAATGCTTGTCGCACCGACTTGTTTCTCCACATATATTATTCATGTATCTCATTGACGTTGTCCTCCCTTTAAAAAAAGTCAAAAATGTTAATTTAAGCTATTATCGTAGAGTACTCGAAGGATGAACGGAAATGATGATCATTAGTAGAAAATTATTTAAGTGGCGGCTATGCATTGGTCTTTAGAAAAAGAAATATTTAATAAGATATTTCAGTAGGAGGAAGATAATAAGAAGGATAATCTGATAAATCCTCTTAATTAATTAAATCACGTAATGTCAAATAGGCCATCGTTTATCTGATCAATAAACGGTGTTTAATTTGATTAAGACAAAAGAAAAAGCGAAAATCTCACAAGCGAAGACGCACATTAATCTTTCCTTCCTTCACGGACACGCACCTGCACTTGCGCTGCGAATATGCTCTTGTATTAATACGAATAACGCGATGCGGAGAATTATGTTAATCATGACGGAAGGAAGTCATTTACGACGCTCCGTAAAGACGCGATTGCAAACGCTCGTAAAGCGCGGCACGGCGCATTTTACGAGAACCGCCGTTTACGGAAGGGCGACACAAATACGCCGATAAAACGTATAACGCTATTTATACTGTGTAATCTGTAACAAATCAGTCGCGAAGAGACGATAAGAAAAAGTGCAAAAGCTTTTCTATAACAAAGTAATTATCGTGCGCCGAACGGAAATACCGCGTGATGCATAATGAGTACAATTTTTCAAACCGCGCACAGTGGAATTGTTTCGGTGAATGATCAGCATTTACCGGAACGGATACCATAAATTGCCACGCCATTCCGCGATATTTTGTGCTCTGTGGAATTGTACCCAAGTGCCGGAGGTAAATGTTCTTCTTCGATTACCTTGCACGATCTATCTTCTTGCATTGCAATATTTTGTAACGATCGACAACTTTAGGAATCGATAATTTCCGAAGCTATTTGTAGAAATTTTTTTTTCAAGCAATTGCGAGTAGCTAGTGTACTCGCGACAGCCGCGATAATAAAGTGCGTCATGTTGTGTAAACGCGAACTCGTCGTCGTTAAAATCGTACGAACACATGGAATTGAGAATAATAACTCACTTCGCGCCATGATTTGTGATCGGTCGTAGAGGAATGAATTTTCATCGTCGTCGTCGTCTTACTCGGCGTGACAAAAATTCACGTTCGTAAATCTGTCCAAGAACGGTTCACCGATGAAGGTGGAGAACGCGATTGCGACGGTAATTTACCGTTAATATATTCGCAATGGAAATCCGTACTTGCCCCAGTGACAAAGCCGATACGACGCTATTGTTAATTCTAGTTCGATTAGCGTAGCGTAAAATTAACCATTATATGACAGGATGAGAGAGGAACTGGTTACACCCACGAGTCTATTATCTTACATACTGTTGGAAAATTTACGTTATATTTAACACATTTCACGTGCCCTAAAAACATTTTCCATTCTGTTAATTTAACATAAAATGCAAATATGTTAGAAAATGACACAAACCTTATGTAGTACAATTAACACAAAAAATATAATATTTTGAATACAATTTAGAAACAATTTATGGAAGTAAATTTCTTCAATAAAATTAACATCAATAGCATTTATATTATATATAATTAACATTTACAACATGCTAAATTAACACATATATCCATATTAACACATGTATATAATTCACATATATTCTCTTATTCATTTATCTTAAGATCTGTTTTTTATTCCTTGCATTAGATTGAACTAGAATTCTTTTTCTCGCTTTCGTTAAATATTAAACATATACCTATTTTTATTTTAAATAAAAGTATACTAGTTTAACGACATAGAAAATAGACCTTTATAAAATTACATTATTAAGTTGTTTACGTATTTTTTTTTATTGTTTATTTACTCATATAAATCAAACTTTATTTTAATACTAAGAAATGTTAAATTTAATACAAAACATTCAAATGGCATAATTACATTACGTTAAATTAATGGATGTATTAAAAAGGCGATACAAAAATGTTAAGGACTGATTTTAACACAAGTACAAAATATTTTACTGTTTGAATACAGAGAATATATTTTTTATAAATTTCACATAAAAATGATTGGAGATTCAGAAATTAGTAGCCCAAGTTTTCACGATTATTTTTCGATATTATTTAATAGCAACACTGAGAAAAAAATATAATCAATTTTAATAAATATTTAGTTCAATACTGCCAACTTTAAAAAAAAAAACATTTTCTTACTATAAATAAATATCCATTCAGTAAAATGAATGATTATTAAATCAAATCAATGTTTCTTGTATCAAATAAATATATATTTTATTTAATATTTATATTTATATTTAATAAATATTTAGTTGATAGTATTCAACTAAATATTTATTAAAATTGATTATATTTTTTCTCAATGAAAGATTGTGCACTCATAACTTTTCCATATAAATAAGCAGAATGACTAGCGTTTAATAACTTAAGAAAGTACGCAAAATAATCATAATTACTGGCGTATTTTCTATACATAGCGACACAAAGTTCGTAGTGAGAACTCAAGTACCGGACGCGGACGTAAATCTGGAGCAACCGACGCGCGGCCGACCCACTAAATACACCCGTAACATATATGCCGATAATTTATTTTCTGCTAAGTCATCCGAAGATTACCTTCGTTCTCGCATAATATTCTGGTCTTGATAGCAGTTGCGGCTGCAACATCTACGTTACGAGCTTATTAATTCGTCGCGATACAAAAATGTGTATTCAATTGCTCCCATAAAATCAAATTTATAAACATGAAGGATCGTAAGCAGGCTTCAGGTAGAATGTAGTTTGACCAAAAAAAAATGATATTCTGGTTTCTCTTTCAGGATTGCGATTTGTAGTTCGCATCTGTTGCGAGCGTGACGTAGAAATACCCGTCTCGCGGTTCCCATGCAACAAACGTCGTCGAGTCGAGAAAGCTACTATGTGTCTACGTGTAGTAGAAACCTCACCGTGCAACATTTTTGTCGTTACTATGTAGAAAGACACATTCTTGATTATTCTCTTCATATGAAAATTCAAGAGCAGAAAGCTAACGTCTTTTATCACGCACTCGCGATATTCTATAAAATGTGAACGTGCATAATTTAGAGATATTGTTGGCACGCATTAAAGAGATAAGCATCGGCCGGAAATTGCGAGGACACAGCAAATGCGATCTTGTATGTGATTTTAGCTCGACTTTTTATTATTTATTTCTTAATCTTAATCGTATGTATCAAGGATCTCTAGATGGAGTCATGCCAAATATCTTTGCGCAGACATACTTCGTTTCCGAAATGGAAATTCAGGATCGTTCGCGCGTCGACACGAAGAGAAATCGTCGATATTAATTTCGTGTTACTCTCTTAATTAGCGTCATTACGACGATCGATAGTACGACAGCTGCGTTGTAACAAAGCTCGCTAAGACGAGCGCGTAACGCGGAAATAATATTATCCGCTGTCTACTTTTATACCTATTTCTTGAAGTCAGGAGGAATAAAAAGAAAACAATTCAACGAATATATAAAGACACGACAGAAGCGAAAAACATCCAGGCTCACATCTCGATGATTTCATTTAACTTAATAAGATTGTACATATCAATACAGTGGAGATTATAACGAGATCTTAATTCAAGTTCTCGGTTGAAATTAGAGAGTCGAGAACTCATTATCTCTTTATTACAGCAATAATAATAATAATAATAATAATAATAAATCGATAATAATTATCGTTATTGTGTTGACTGTAATCATTGTCTTCTAAATATAGAATGAGAAATCAAACAGACAGGAAAAGATGTACGAACGTGTTGTGAGAAAGTTTACTGCGATTTACGAATCAAAATGAAATATTCATATGAGTAAACGCGTGCTAGTTTCTTCATTTCCGCAATTATCAAGGCAACAAAAGTGACTATTATTTTAATTAAAAACATGTATGTAAATATTATGTAAATGATTATTATCGCGAACACAGTTTAGGAATTTAAATTATAATTTCTTCTTCGGTTAAAAACGCGACTTACATAAATCTATTTAATCATACCGATTACAATAAAAATGGAAATTTAATGTCTACTTTTTATAATTGTTATAATTTTATAATTATAAATATATATTTGATTAATTTTTCAATCAATCAATTTAATTTTACAGATTAAATTTATTTCTGTATAAAATAATTGATATATATGAAATAACAAAATATGCAAATTTTATCAGATTTATTACTTCATTTAACTATTAAAGATATTTAATTATTTTTATTAACTCATTTAACTATTTTGGTTTTTTTTATTAAAAATCGCTATATCAATTCATTTGCATACTTGTAATTTATAAAATTTGAAAGAGACGTAAATGTCGTTACTTCAAATCTCGACGTTCTCATTCAATATCGCCATTAGTATGTTCACCGAAAGCTGTTCCGAAGATTCATGTGCGCGGATAGAAGTCGTCGTGTACGCAAGGAATAAATAATTAGCGGCATGTTTCGGCAATCGAAAACGAAGATGGCTGCTGTTTGTCGACAGGTGAGAATGCATTGTGCATTTCAATTACCTCTCTCTATCTCGTAACAACGCTTCTCTTTCTATTGTGCTACAAAGCCAAACTCTAATAGAAACTACTTAATTATCACAGCAAAATTAACGCAATAATTGATAGATAATAAATTTAGTCTAAATGTAATGATTATAAAAAATTTTACGTATCAACATTTGATTATTCTCCAAAGGCGAGAAGATTAGCGCATCCGGTATCGAACCTTAAGCTTATTCCGAATTCTGAACGACAATCATGTTCACATCTTGATTTTGGGATGACCACCCTTTCTTTGAATCTCCGAAATCCTACTTCAGATGCGATGGGGTTGAAACTGACGTGAGGATCCTGCCGATCCTTGCCGTTAATTTACGGATTGTCCCGGACTGTCAATCGTGTCGACGCAAATAACAAACGAGATAGAAAGAGACAGAGAGAGAGAAAACCTTCAAGGATAAATTATATTTAGCCTCGTGAGCTGCACCTTCAAAGATATCTTCAAATCGATATTGGGAAAATATTAAAACAATATTAATAAACGAAAATTATAAAACCACAATAATTTTTAGTTTTTCACAAAAAGATATACGTTTACTGTAAAAACAAATCTTATATACATCTCTTGTATGTCCTTTCCGCCGACTAGGTCAACTTTTCTCTCTCTCTCTCTCTCTCTCTCTCTCTCTCTCTCTCTCTTTCGCCCTTTTATTCATTCGTTCATCTTTCTACCTACTTTTTTTGTTTGTACTCGTCTTCATGTCAAACTGTAGCATGCCTTGTATCTTTCAGATTGTAAAGAGAAGTTAGGAAGAATGGTTGAAGAAACGCAAAAAAAGCAAGGTAACCAGATCTTACTCTGACCTACCGAAATTTTGCGAGATTTTTTCTAATTTTTTATTGAATCTAAAATAAAAAATTGATGTTCAGATTCAAAAAAGAAAACATTTTTGAACATTAATAAAGTATGAGACATTTTCAAATATTTATAAGAGTGCAGTTTTGTAAAGATTTTACAAAAAAAGTAGGTAGCATTTTTAAGCCATATTGAGTACATATGTACAATATTATCTAAATGCTACTTTTTCTTGCCTCTGCCTTCATCTATTTATGTATATTTGAAAATGCCTCATATTTTTTTCGATACATGTACACAAGGTAATTTACACTGAGAAAAAATATCCTAAATTTCAATAAATATTTATTTCAATAATACCAACTAAATATTTATTAAATAAAAAAATATGTTTATTTGATACAAAAAATATTATAATTTTAATTTAATATTATAATTTGATCTAACAATCACTTCTTTTTATTAAGTAAATATTTATTTATTGTAAGTAAATATTTGGCAGTATTCAAATAAAATATTTATTTAAATTTAGGCTATTTTTTTCTCAGTATACATGTGAATCTTTTTTTGTAAAATAAATAGAGAAATATGGTCTTATGGAAAGACGTATAAATGATGAGAACAAAATAATCAATGTGTTACTTTTACATTAATTTTAAAATTATAAATTCATTAAGATGTTTACTGACATGTAAGAATGCACAAAGAATTAATTTTTCCAAACAATTAACTTTATTTACTTATGTAGCTATCTATTTACCTGCACGTTTAGCAGCTAAATTAGATTAACAAAAGTAATAAAAAAACATTATAATCAATGTGTATACACTTAGCACGCATGTTTAAGTTGGCTTAATATTATATATTCCATCTTACAAAGAATTTCTTCCTTTTAGTAATAAATAAAACATTCTAACGAAAGTATAAACTAAATATAATGTTATAAAGAAATACAGAGCTGTAATATAAATAATGGAAACTAATAACCATCTTTTGGAAGTTAAAAGAAGCAATTACTTACTTACGAAATTACGACTATGACATTCTGCATTTTGATTTACTGACAATAACAGAATAAAAAGCTGTCAAACAATTTACATGACTTATTATTAGTGCTGTTTGTTGAATTTACCGTGTAATTACAAATAATGAGAGAGAATAATAAATCATATTGGATATGCTAGGCCATATAAGGTCCGATTACATTTTTAAAAATATTTTTTATATAAAATAATGCATTTTGTTCCTTTCAAATCCTAATTATAAACATACGTTTTATTTCCTTCAAGTTTAATTAAAAGTGAGAGATTACTTTTTTACACAAAATTTAATTTTACATAGGTTCAGAATTATTAATAGAGATAGGGAAATGAAAACAATAGCGCCTAAAAATTATACGAAAATGTTTGATCACAGAGAATTCAATTTAGGGAACCTGGCACGCTCATTTTCGTCGCGAGACGAAAATTATAATGATGAACACCTTTGAATACAATGAGTCGTCTATGAACAGCTCTCTCAGAGTCCAGTAATGGGACGGCAAAACGATCCGGTGAGAGCGAAACGTCCGGGGCGACCTTAATTTCGTTCGCCATGAATTTAAATCGCTCCTAATGTCAGCGACCAAATAGGAGGATGCGAAAGCATTGGTCCGGATCGTTGCATCGAATTACAGGCGATCGAGAGTGCGAAAGAAGAGCGAGAGGGAGAAAGATTTATCCATGTCCCGATTTACACGGTCGTGAACGTATTTGAAGCACGTGCCAATTTTCGGTACTTCAAGCTGTCATTACTTTTTCTTCTTTGTAAGGAAACCGATTTCCTTGATTATTTGATACGTTTGCAACAGGATTTTAAAATCTTCTCAAGAAAATCTAAATGTAAATAAGAAATCTAAATGTAACTGCAGTGTTTTTTTTTTTAATTATTTATTTAAATTATATAGTTATAATACAATTAAATTTATTATATTTAATTACATTAAATATAATTAATATTCAAAGTGCGTGATAAGTAAGAGAAAAATTGCGCTTTTCTTATCATTTCATCGACATCTTATCCTCAATGTAAGTTTTAGTAATTTTATATCTTCGATTTAATTTGTTAATTAATAGTTAAGTTACTTAATTTGTTGATTTGTCACACTAAGGAGGACTTAAATTAAGGATCGAAATATCTTTATATTTTTATATATTTATATATATTTTTTTTTATTGTTATCTTGTATCGGTTTCTATTGACTTTGTTTTAAATTAAATTTAATAAAAATCTAACTAAAAGAAAATTGTATACTTAAAACTATAAATTCTCTCTCCGCTTTAATATTTTTTAATGCTCTACTAAAAAAAAAGAAAAACAAATTAAATAAGATATTAATATTAAATCTTAATTAAAAAATTAATCTGAATATAAGTAGTTTTCTCAAAGAAGAAGGAAAAGAAAAATTTACAAAACATAAGAATCATTGAAAGATTTCATTGTGAAAAGGTTTCCCACGATAAAATTTCAAGAACTCCAGAGAAAATTGTTTCTCGTAATCGTTTCGCTTATTCGATCCATACAAGTGCGAGGAATGTCGTACAGTCGTGGGGGATTACGAGAATACTTCTTACAAATAAGGTGCAGCACACACTTCAATGGAATGACGCGATGCGGTTCAACAGTCGGCGGTGATTCCGCTGATTTACAGCCGCACTACCGGTGTATAATCATCGCGTTGCTTGTGGCGCGCCGTGTCTACTACCTGCTGTCAATGAGGTACTTAATTCTAAATTATTATTCGGCTTTATCGTCCGTTCATAAACCGAAGTATATGCCAAGCAATATAATTATGTCTGTTTAAGGCCGACAGTCCTTAGTTTTCTTTTAAATCGTAATCACATCTCGCAGACATTGTGCCGATTTTCGGCGTGATGCTTTCGTCAAATTTGGAAATGAAATTACATGATGAGATGATGAGAATAATTAAAATAATTATCGCGGGAAAGAGCTCCTAACTAAACCACACGCTACTTTCGTCTTTGAACTTGATCAACAGGTTTTTTTTTAAAGGAAGGTGACATCTGTCTTCGGTTCTCCATGCGAATAATAGGGATTTACGAGGGCTCGTTCGCGAGCCTCAGCGAAAAAGATGTAAGGGTACCTCCTTTCACTTGAGAATACTGACAACTTTTATCTCGAAAAGTTCCCGTCATTTACGGAACGCAAGTCGGTGACCCGGTTCCAACGTTTCTCTTTGTTCTCTTTTAAAGCGTCTTTATCCAAAAATTTCAACGCGCGTAACTCTTTTTACCGAAGATCATCTCCTTATTATCCTATTCAGTTTAAAAACCAGCAGCAAAATGTAGTTCGCAAAAGATACGAGTTTGAGTTTCCTTCAAAATGAGAAAGGATGTGTACACACAAAGACTCAAGTGCGACCGCACTTAGGCTGAACACGAGCGCCATTTATTCGCAGATCGACCAAAGTATTTACTGAAATTTTGTTAAAAAATTCCCTGATTTTCCAAGAATTTTTGTTCAAAATTTCTGACAAAATTATAGAATTTTTTAATGTAAATTTGAAATAAATTGACGCATATAAACAATTCGAACAAATTATCTAAGATTTTGCCCTGGATTTTTATAAACATGGTCTTTAAATTTATATAAAATTTAAAGATTTTTAAAAAGTTTTATTAAAAAGTTATAATAAAAATATAAAATGTGTAAAACCTAATTTTACTTAAGTTTGCATTTCAAATTGCCATCCGTATCAATACAAGCTTGATATTAATGTAATTTTGAATTTACCATCTTTTTTGCGAGGATAGAGAAAATCTTCATAAAGGAAGATAACTAAGATAAATAATCATATTAATATAAAATATTAAATAATAAATTAAATTCGAATCAAATTTAATACAATTCTTGATTTAAAGTTACTCCATTTTAGTTAAATTAATACATATTGAATAAAAGTATTAATTAATAGTGGCGACCTATAGAAATGATTAAAAATAACTCAAATTCTTTATAATTATATTGTTATTATGAATTTAACAGCAAATATTTTCAGAAAAGAATTGAAATTTAAAAATAAAATTTCAAAATAGTCAGAAAAATTCCTAACTTTTAATAATAAAAAAGAAATCGCTCGAAATTCCATGTTTTTCCAGGTTTTTCCAAGTAATAAACATCCTGGTTATATATAATAATGAACTTGACATAGCGCTAATGGCTGTGCTAATCATCGGCCTCCGTCGAATCGCCGCGGCCGCGGATGGTAATACCGCAAGTAAACGCATTGCACAACGCGATCGCGCACGTGCGTAATTACGAGCGCACGCGACGCAGCGTAGCGTTTATTACGGCCGAGGTTTCTGTTTCGTTGGGCAGGTGCGCTCGCAAAGGCGCCGACCGTGACGTGGTAATTATATTGAAGGAGACCCGCGCGTATATAGCGTGTATTTCACCGTAGCCCCCTCGAACCCTTTTCTGTCTAAAAGTCGCTTGCTAGACACATAAATCAATTCAACATCTCATTACAAAGTCCGTTTCTCATGTATAAAAGGAAACATACAATTATATTTATATGTCCAATAATCATGGAAGATAAAATTATGTTCAGGAATCACGAAAGAAAAAAATTCCGTCTTTTCCATCACGTAGGTGAAAATGGACATTTGTGGATTTAGAAAATTTCCGGAAATCGACGTGAGACAGGGATGGATCCTTCAAGTTCGCTCGCAGGATCTCGATGTCCCCGGAAGACATGTAGTATCGGCGTGCGATGTAATCTATCCAGGCGATGACAACGTTCTGACAGGCAACATGTTTTCATAGTTACTTCCTGTTATTGGTCGCAACAACCAATCGGCAAAGTCCCTTCATCAAGAGCACTGACTTCGATTAACATTGAGTGAGTGGCTATGTTCAGAAGACAAAGCCGCTTAGTGAGCACTCGGTGATTCTTTAATATGATTCATTCTTGCCTTCAGTTCTATGTTGGATTTAAACGTACAAACTAATAAAGAATCACTCACTAAGCTGCTTTGTTTTCTGAACGCAATCAATTTCTGCCATCTAATTATTTTTTTATTAACATTTTAACTTTGAAAGCGGGAAGGTTCACAAAAATGACCTGCTTGCTGATGGCTTTCACCACTTTTTTTTCTTCCCCACGCATTTTTCTCTGATTTTTTTTTTTTTTTTTTTTTTTTTTTTTTTTTTTTGTTTTTTCTTCCTTTTTTTGTTTTTTTTTTTTCCCTTTTTTTTTCCTGGTCGCGGGTGCGCTTGTTGTTTCGGTGGGCTTTC
>Ga0157364_1002221_pt1 | contig 17782 bp, 13 predicted proteins | sample AttsexASBM2_FD_111476 | JGI IMG/M metagenome (GOLD analysis project Ga0157364, IMG submission 111476) | Fungus gardens microbial communities from leaf cutter ant in Ribeirão Preto, State of São Paulo, Brazil - Atta sexdens ASBM2 | ecosystem: Host-associated > Fungi > Mycelium > Unclassified ... | reverse complement strand
TGACAATGCTCTTCAATAATTAACATGGAAATACAAAATCTTTATATTAGCAGTGTATTTTTGTTTTGCTTGTTTTCGATAAATCTTAATACGGAAAGAACGATTTTGTTGAAATAAAAAAAAATCGCAGACATAGATCTTCTAAAAAGATATCCTCTTCTCGCAAATTAAGAATTGCATTTTACTAATAAACACAATCTGTCCTTTTTGTTTTAATTAAATTTTTAAATACTTCAACAAAACTATTCTTTTCTTCCCAAAAAATTTTCTCTCAATAAGAAATAGATAATTTGGCGTTGCAATTAAATAATTAAATAATTGTACCGACGTTACGTCTCGTCAAGCTCTCTATATTATTCGAAAATTTGCTTTTACTGAATTCAGCGAACTTTTTGGAGCGTCATGTGATATCGATGATAACGCTTATAACGAATTCTGCGGTCATCGAGCGTATCTGTTCACCGCTTCGATGATTTCAAACATGTTTTGAAATTAGTGACAACGGATTCGAGATTCTTCTCGAGCTTTCAGCCGAGAAAATTACAGCCAACGAAACACCGAGCGGCTTTTTGTATCCGTATTGCGATATTTCGTTTCATCGCGCTCGCTCTTCACGAGGCCACGCCGCTGTTGTTTGCAACATGCGCATATTTGCGCCCGCGCGCACGAAAACAAGGGAATTATTCGTGAAAAACGTATGGCTTATTTAACGTCGACCCGAAAGTGCGACTCGTTGGTTTCACGAGATTAGCTTGCTGCAATTTCCTTCAGACGATAAGGATTTTTTTACACACGCAAATATCCGATGTATCGTACAAAGCTATGATAATTATACGGAGCACATCTGCGTAAACTCCGCGCGAGTAATATGCAGTTAGATATCGATTATGTATTTATCTCTCAGAAGGCAGAACATGGAAATGCGTTCGTTGATGCGACCACGAATATTTGAACTCGACCCACGCCCACTCGAAATAGTTTGATCTATTCAGATGGTCCGAAGGAGACTCAGATAGGGCGGGCCGATCCACTATTCAGAAGTCAGAACTATTGGAAAACTGCTCGAATCTAATTGAGTATTCGATTTGGTCTCCGATCGACAAATCGGCAGTTCGCATTTGCAAACGCGCGAGCTTCGCTGTGCATATCCGCGCCATCGATTAATCGAGTTATTAACTTCACTCGGGGAAAGAAATGACGATGCATTGCACGAAGATACCAAGGATCTTGCTGTACAGAGTGACCACCGGATATCCTTTTCACCGCAGATATTTTGTCCGATGCATTCGCGTGTCTTTGGAACCGATATTTTCTCGATAAAGTCTATATCGGGGTTCTGTACTCTTCATATCGGTCTTCACTTAAACTATTTTCAATCTGAGTGATATTGATATCTACTCTCTTTATTGTTGAATATCATAAATATGTACGTTGAATTAAAAATAGATTTTTAAAATACACTATAGATAGCTAATAATAAGGATCAATTCGTATTTAAATCAAATGAAATAATGCAATATTCGAATAAAGAACAGGAATTGTTAAATAAATAGCTTCAAGTCTTAAAATTTTTGTTTGGGAAAAGCGTGAAAAAACTTGAATTTTTTCATTCACGTCATCAATATGATCTTTTTTGAAAATTTAAAAAAATTCATTGTTTTAAAAGTTAATAAAACGTAAATATGGAATGAAGAATACAATTTTTTTTTTTATTAAAATACAATGCACTTGACTGATTTTGGATTTAGTTGATTTTGGAACTAAAAAGTTCGCTATTTTTATTTTCGGTATAGACTCGAAATAATTAACTCTTAGAATAGATTTCTGAATTTAATAGAATTTTTTTTTATGATTGTGAAGCGTTTTTATTATCCTATGAATATAAAACAAAATTTACATACTATATTAAACGCCATATTTAGTTATTTGTTGGAAAAATATAATGTCTTTTCCTATTTTATCTTTATGTGAAATTCAAATAAAAAATAAATAAAATACAAATGAAAAATTGGCAAAAAAAGTTTTATAAAAAAATAATAAATAAAAATAAAAAAATTAATGGTACAAAATAAAGACTAACTTTTTTTTGCAACTTGACCTATTTTTTTTTGATTTCATAGAGTTTGTAACTGTTTCACACATTTTTAAACCGTTCAATTTGTAACCACGGAATTAAGCAATTTAGAATTCTACAATTTATTTCGTTATATTTTTGGATATTTGTGGCTTCTTTTAGATATGGGCTACTCAAATAATAATCCTTGTAACTGATGAATATTGTAAAGATATTAGATATTATCTAGAAATAGGAATCTTTCGAACAGAAATTTAGATTCCGATAAAATTTAGACTATATTTAGATAATAATCGTTTATTCTAACCAAGAACAGCTTAAATACATTGTTTTAATAGATTTTAATGCACAATGTTTTCGATCTGTGTCTTGGCAGATCTTTAGATTTTCCGTACTAGTTTGAGGCACTTGGGATATTTGAATATTCAGATATTAAGATGTTGTACAGACATTAGAGACAGGACGAAGAGACGAAGGATTATAGACCCGTTTAACTGACTATATATATTCCAAGATATAGTAGCTCGATATATGCGGAATACATACCTTCACGGTGCTAAATTGTTAAACTACCGTAAAGCGTTTAATAGATCAGAAGTTATATACGAATTGCTTGGGAGCTATCGACTTCAATCGTCCGCGTTACAGTTTACGGATGTGTTATTTAGTTATTTAGTCTATTAACTTTGTTTACGTTTCACGATTTATTAACGCTTGTCCGCAGTGTCGCCGTACCGAATATATTCATCGGCTCGCAATCTGTTCGTCTTGTTAAAGAGCGTGCCGTGATTTTACTAAAAGTACTCGTACGACTTTCTCATCCACGGATTCAACATCACGTCTTCAGTAAATTAATCTTAATCCATGCGGGACGAACGGAACGGCGTGCTACGACAGCGACGATGTTCGCATTTAGAACGATTATCTTTAATGAGAAACCCGAGGAGAAATCGCGATTTCTCGTGAAATAAGACAGAGTCTTTCTGCGTCATCGTTCTACCTTCGAACTCGATTTAATGCGTTTTAAGATAACACTCGTATTTTCGATAAACAGGAATAATAACGGCACTGAAGCGAGAGATATTGAGTGAAGAGTGGACGAATAACTTCTTTGGGAAGCTGTAATGCGAATTAGCTATACGATGATACTCCACTTAACTTTTTACTTTTCAGTCGCCGCAGGCGAGAAGCGGAAATGGGAATTTCGTGCCGAAAACAGAACCGGGACTTGAAGGAAGCTCAAATGTGTTTGGGTTCCCTATTCTCGGAACTTTCTGCGAAGACGTACACTATATGCACATCCGCATGCATTAGTAGTGCCTGCAGTCGACGGTCAATGCTTCTATAACATTTAGTCCTTCCGATAACGAATCCGCGTTTCCTTAGAGATCTGAATTATTTTGTGCAAGAAATATATGCAACATGATCTTGTATCGTCGGATATTGAAATCCTATAATAAGAGGAATTAAAGATATATTGCACGAATTTTTTGATAAAATAAAAAATTATGAAAAAGCAGATTTTTCTATATTGTTTTTGTGTAAAAATAATATGTACAAAAAATTTGGCGATAATTTAAAATTTGGAGCAAAAATTGTTTCAAAACAAAGTATACACGTTTTTAAAAAATAATTAAGATAAAATGAGAAAATTTTTATTTAAATTATAAAATTGTATTACTAAATATAAATATTGATCTTATTGAACTGTTTCATATTTGTATTATATTAATTTTTATATACAGAAAATATAAATTTCTAATTCTGATTAGTTTTTGCAGAGAGTATAATTGCAAAGTATAATATCAGTTTCGATTTATTTGAAACTCATCAGTACTATACAGGTGATTAGAATTGATTTCCAATTTGACTTTCAAACTCTGATTATAGCCATATTATACTTGATTTTTCTTCATTGGAAATTATTATCCTTTCAAAATGACACTTTTAAACTCAATATATACCAAGAACCTTCTAAAACTGAATTTTACGATAATCATATTACTTTTTGGATCTAATTAAACGAGAGAAATCCTATATTCTGGCGAAGCGGATCTTAAGTATATATTTCTTGTGTAAATTTATATACATTCTGATTCTGCATTCTTGTGTAAATTTATATACATTCTGATTCTAAATTTTGCGTTTTAAGATAAAAAATTCCGGCAGTATGTAGAATCAGAATGTATATAAGTTCACACAAGATTGTATTTCAACATGAAGATTCGTTTCTATTAAATATATACGATTTCTCTCATTTCATTATATTTATTCTCATCGATCTAAATTTGTATATTATTTTTTTAAATTTGAATTTTAGCACACATTCTGAGAATCGAATTTAGTAATCTCGAAAATTCGGCCTAAAAAAAAATAAGGTCTTTTAAATTTCTTTATTGGAAAACTCCCGAAAAAGATTAAAAAATACGTTTCTTTTGTTATCGTGATGAATCAATTACTCAAAGCAGTCAAAAAGACTGATAGGTTTTATATTGCTGCACTCTAAAAAATAGTCGATGTGAATTTAACACTCACGTGGTGTCTATATAATTCTCACCATGTTTTAACACTATGGATGTTGTAACACCATGTTTTAAATCCACACTATGATGGTGTTAATTTAATACCAACACAATGAGAATTATGTAGACACTGCATGGTTAAGTTCACACAAACCAAATTTTTTAGAGTATCGCTGCAAAAGAACACAAGAGAAGCGAAAAGAAAAAAAGTCACGTACGACGGATAACATTTTTATAACACGCGTGAAAAGCAATGCGAGAATCGACGCGAAACGATTCGGGTTGGAAAAAGTCGTATTTCGGTTTAAACTGGACACAAGGCACATGAAGGAAAAAGAACCGCGCAAACCAGAGTACTCTGTATCCGCGTGGGCAGATAGGTAAATGGACACGAGGCTGTCGACAGTGATATCACACGAGGGATATTGCGGATTATATATACAGGTGCATGTGCGATACTCACCGTTTCCGGCTGCTCGCCCCCAAAGTAATGTACACACACTTACACACGGTTCGCACACCATCACGAGTCAGTACAGCGGCGCGATATTACGTTGCTTTTCGATACTCCGAGAGAGTTCCTTTTCTATGTGCTCGCACCACGTTGCACTCCCACGCCCGTACAACCTCGTGCGATTATTTGCCTTTCGGCCGGCTTTGAAGGAAAACGAATTCGCTAATATGTTAATATTTGACCTGCGCGCTACGCGACTTTTTCCCTTTCACCCTTTATGTTCGTTTAATTTTATATATTTTACACCTTCCAGTTAAAATTTGAGAGTAAAATGTATTATTATGTATCGGAATTGCTGTTTGTTTCAGTAGCGATAATATTTTTCATTTTATAAGTTTCCATTAAATGACATATATTTTATCCATCGTTTTAAATTACTAATATTTTTCAATCTTTTAAATATATAATTTTGAATTTTATATATTTTAAGAGCATTTCATAATTTCCAAATTTCATTTCCAATTTTCATTCCTGAAAATGTCACATCACTCATGAGACAGGAAATTAGAAACATGATTTATGAAGGTTTAACTACTAATATCATTTGATAAGAAATCTGTTCTTTCACTTCAAATTATGATCAACAAGTACATCTGTCTAGCTTTAATTTGCGAGCGGCTCTTAGAGCCTCAAGAGCTTTTAATTTATTTTATTATAATTATTAACGACAAAATAAGATATTTATTATCGCATAAATATTTCATTGATTACTCACGCGTTAAATACTCGAGAGCTTCATTAAAACATAATAATAAATCGTATAATATTATTCAAGATACGCTTTTAAAGCACCGGCCGCTATTAATGTAATTGTATTACTGAATTTCTACGTTTATCTGTTCAAGTTGCTCTATTTAGCAACGATGAGTTCGTCAGTGATCGATCAATATGAAAAATTTGCATGAGCCGGTTTATCTTAGCACCTAAAATCGATGCACACCTCATCAACGTACTTTGTGAACGGCTGAAGCGCGCAATCGATAATCATAGATATCTATCGCGCGTATCGTTCACCGCATTTATCGGGCAACGAACTCATGCAAATGTCTTTGTTGATGGATGGTGCTCGCGATAACGAAGACAAATCTGCGAACATTATGAGAGGATAACGCGTGGGTGTTACATAGGAATCGAGATGCTGATGCAGGAATTTGGATTATACCGCGAAGTGATCGGGCATCCCGATGGGACTGCATTTGCAAATGCACTTTATTCCGTTGTGTCCGTATCAGACTGTGCTGGACCAGGCATTTCAACAGATTAACACTAATAGATGCCAGCGGACATGAAATAAATTAATTCATACATTAGTGAACTGTCAGATATAATAGAATAAATGAATACGCGGATGTAAAGAAAATTTTCTGCAGCAGTTTAGTGTAAAAATCTAAATGAAAAAAATTATTTCGTCGAAGTATTTAACCCTTCACTAGCACCATGAATTTTAGTTTTTCCGTCAGTAATAAAAAGCTTCAAGAAATACAGAACATTTTTTTTATTGCTCCCTTATAAAAATATGAAAAAATTCTGATATATTTCTTAAAGCTGTAACAATAAATTTTTACCATCATAAAATTTAGATTATATTTATTTATTTTTTAGATTTAAATTTATTTATCAAAATTCAGAATAAAAATATAGTGCTTTCAAAGATTTCAGTTGTTGGAAAGATTAAAAATTTAGCTAGATGTAGAAAATAATTTTGTCTGTAAATAATTTTGTTGAATCCATCAAAATAATTATGTAAGAAATTTAAGGATGATGAGCAATGCTGAAAAAAATATTCTAACAATCTGTTTGAGTGTCCTATATAATTATTTTAATACTTCTACAAAACTATTTTCAGAGTTGTATCTAACTAGATTTTTAAATACTTTGGCATAACTATTCTTTTCGTGTAGAAATTTAAATATAAAACTATATAACTCGGCAAATCTTAAATGAAGTCTTGTCAAAAATCGTTCCATGTGTTTCAAGCGAAATGCAATGATCTCAGTAATAACAAACTTCAATCATTCTACTTTCTGAAATTCGTCTTGATCGTCTTGCATGTGCGAATGCGATAGCTTGCGTTATCGCATTTTGAAAAATTGAAGAGTCAGCTAAGGCATGATGCACAGTTAAGCCAAAGTAGTAACAAAAATGGAATCACGGATTATCATACATTTTTTCCATCACGCGATCGAAGTGAACAATACATATTTCGTGCGATTTCAAAGTCGGCCATGCACGCCACGTTGAATACGAATATATAATTACCCATTCCCATTAAAAAATTCCTGATTACGCGTAAAAAGGCACCAGTTGAGTTCGGTGCAATCGAAAATTTGTTCAGACGCGACATTTCTATTTAATTTATTAATAATCATAAATAAACTTCGATTTATATTTCATTAATAATCATTAATAATTAATAAAATATTTTAGAACAAAAACTTTATTATAAATAAAATTATTTTAACAAATGATCTTCCTAAAATTCTTAATGTAATCTAATTCTTATGTATTACATTAAGATCTTACAAAAAAATATAATTGAATATTACTTACAAAAAAGTTATTATCGAGAAATTATATCTCGACTAAAATATATATAATATTATAAATTAAGAATGATTTTTCTGTCTCGTATATTTATTGTAGTATATTATTTTTAACTGTATTAAAGTTTGTCAGAAGAATATATAAGAATATATACTATATTTTTAGATATATTCAAAAAATGATACATACTTAATATTTAAATTGGAAGTTTGACCGCGATCGAACTTACATGAAAATTCTTCATATTTAAAGCTTGACCTCTTTAATTGGTTAATATTGAAACAAGAGAACCGCATTTAGCGCGGAGGCGAAAATATGAAAAGCACGAAGGTTATATCGCAGGCATGCGATGATTTTATTATTGTTCAATCGTGCACGTATCTTGAGATTCATCTCGCTGATTATAATTATATAGGGCTCCACGTATCCAGGTAAAAGTATATTATATCCCCCCGGGATTGCAGAGTCTATTTACGTTCGTTTTACCGGCATATTTATATACCACGAATATTTGTATACCACGGCGTACCACGGCGTTAATAATATTCGGAGCTTTATTATATCTGTAGATTTTCTCCGTGCGAGGATTTATTCGTGACACTAGGATTGCATTGCTAGCGAAATGCAAAATGAAAATTTATATTTTGTTTCTGTCGCACTGTTATTTTTAACTCATCATTGATATGCACCTTCCGATAAAGCATAGCAGTGTAATGAAATCTACAATGTTCGGAGTAACCCAATTACAATGATCACGTCTCTTTTCTTTTTAGAATTTCCCGCTTTTTTCTCTTCGTCCCGGTTTTTTTCCATTATCCATTTGTTGGGTAATGGTTCTTGTCGAATATATTTCAAGAATTCATCGTGAAAATATTCAAAGAATCCGGAGCACGGAAACGAGCTGTATAGAAGATCGTAACAAAAGTTGTTTTTATCGGTTAATAATCGGTTTTCAATTTTGAATCTGAAGTGGATGAACATGAAAAATCCGGGATATATCGTTAATGTAATTTTTTTTCCCCAGAGTGTATATCCACATTGCGCCGCGTCACGCTATGACAAACATGTTCCTTTTTTTTTTCACCTATCTGATTTCGTACGGGCGGAGACAGAAAACGCATTGGAAGCACGTAGTGCAAGAACAAATGTCACATCGAAATAAAAACTTAGCATCGCGGTTTGATTAACGGTTTCACCTTCGATGTCGATTTTTCGGTCCTGCTGACAATTCGTGCTATTAAAACGAATGAGGACATTATCTTACGTCGTGAAAGTATCGATTCGACACGAAAAACTTGATTTCGAATCGCTTTTCTCAACCGAATGAGTTTTCCGGTCCTCTCTTGATGGTGATATGGGGGCGGCAAGTTTTTCGTTACAATTTTCGTTGCGCATCCTTCTCGTTTTTATCTTCTTCATCCATTCTCCTCCCTCTTCTTTCTCTCTTTATCTTTCTCGCTCTATTCTTTCCCATTCCACTTTTTTAATCGACAACAAGCCATTGCGGGACTACATAGTTCGATCGCGGCTACAGTTTCAATTGAATTACGCAGAGTTCGAGGGTCCGATCGTTCGGTACGCGAAAAGTTTCGCGTGCGGATTGAATGTTCGTGCGGATGCGGTCGGGGGTGTAACAACGTATTCCCCTCTCGCGGAGGTTACAATGGTTAACTAGCGGTGGAAGCGACCGTGAATACACCGAATTGCCTTTGCGATAGGTTCCATCGCCAGGAACAACGCGAGAGGGAAACTGTTCGTTTCGGGCTTCCGATTTCTTTGCGCTCCCTTTGTGTGTACCCCTCTCGTCTTCCGCAACCCTCAACGGATACCATAAATTTTGTTAAACTCTCGGTACCGCCGGTCTAACGATCCTATTTAAAAGAACTCATTAAAATCGGAAGATTTATAAGGGAGTGTGAATGTAACCGCGCTTTATTCTTTGTGTAGTTCACTGTTAATTACGGTATCGTTTTTCTTTTTCATTCCACGAAATACTCGAGAAATATTTTATTATATTAATTATCCATGCGTAAATTATCAGTGCAAGAATTTATTCGTGTGTACGAAAATCCAAATAAATTATTGTTTTTTTTAATTAAAATTGAACGCCACAAATTTTGAAGATATAGGCTATTTAAATTGGAAAAAAAAACACTTCCGTCTGTTACGTCTATTATTTCTTTTATGTAGAAATATTGTATATATTAATAAAGTGTATAAAAAAAAGATGCAAGAAAATTTTAACTGTACTAAATTGATTCGGTAAAATTCGATGGTTGCCAGCCATCTCTCAAATTCTCCATTTCGTAACTCGCGGCGACAGAGATTTTCATTTCTCGTTTTGCAGTTCGGCAGGTCGGGAGATTCTTTAGTCGACATTTTATGGCATTTCGCGGTCGCAGTATATATTGTTTTTTTTTCTCTCGATCTTATAGAAAACTAATAAATCTCCGTATGATTGCTCGCATCTGCATCTATGCTCGTCTCGACGGGCGGGCCGCAATTATTGCGCTCCGCCGACCGCAACCGACTTTCAGCATCGCAAAACTTCACGAGGTCGACGATCCCGTTTCCCGCTGCATTGCCACACCGAGGTGTTATACAGGGTGTTACCAAAATTCATGGACTAATTTTCGAGGCGTATCGTTGAATCGATGAAGCAATAGTTTGTAGAACCTCGTTTTCTCAATGAAAATAATTAGTTATTTCGAGAACGCTAATAGCTATCACATTACCATAATCGCGAACGAGATAATATCCGTTTAAGAATTTTAGCAACATTCTGTACATCATGCGACTTATTTTATCAACCGAGTGATAAAACGTAACTGCCCCGGTTTGAATAGCGAAAAATAAATGGAAGCAGCACAGCGGAACGATAGCTTTAGGATGCGGATGTAGAACGAGAAAGAGGATGGGGAGAAACTGGGGAAATAGTTCCTGTCGAAACCACGCGACAGGAACGCATATCATTGACCCATCCTTTCAATTTCTCATTTTCTCGATATCGTAAGGGAAATCGATGACTGCGAATAATGCCACATCGACTTCTCTTATACGCATCTCAGGGCGTCGAGTAAATTTCGAAAGTATAGCTGTTGGCACATCTCTTCCTATAATTTACTTTCTCGAAACGAGTATTTTGGCGAGGTTGAGAAAACTTACGACAGAGAAAATTCATTCAAAGGATATAAATAAATGATAAAAATTTAATAGTATTGCATGTGGAGAGAAAATTTTCTGATATTTATAATTATAATATAAAATAATTAGCTACCGTGTCTTCAGATGGTTGAAGAAGTTTTATTTTTGTAGTTATTACTGCTACAATATTAGTAATAATTATATTTACATCTATTTTTTCCAGCAGAAATTTTTTTTAATCTAAAACTATAAATATAATTATTAATATTAATATTATAGCAATAATAACTATAAAAATTGTGCTCTTAATCATTATTTTATTATGCAATCAAGCGACGCGATAACGCTGCGACGTCAAGTGCATAAAAATATAAAATGGACCGCTTGATCGTTTAATGAATATCATTACGTATATATTCATGCCGTTATCAAATTCGTGAAGCTACTATTAACTTTACCTGGAGTTTTGACATCAACAAACTTTAGATTAAAATTACTTAGAAACTAAAACCGCAATAAAAAAAAAAATCTAAAAATCTAAAAAAAATCTAAAAATTTTATTGTATAACGTCATCGGTATCTTTTGATTGTGATCAGTTCGATAATAAAATTGGTGCAGCCGATTTAGAGATCTGGAGATCTGGAGATCGAGTCTCAAAAAGGGACTAATTTAGATTTTACACGATTAGTAAGCAATTATTAATATCTCTTCTTTGTTGAATTATTATTTTCATGCATTGTGTATATCGAAAGAATAAATAAGTAAACCTGGAATTCTATCATTATAAAATCGCATTTATCCATTCAAAATATGATGCATTTCGAGACTTATTTATTGCTTTTTTTCGTATAAAATATCTCTCGTATATTCGACACAAAATTTGTTCGTGGTGAAAGATTAAAAACAGGATACTTTCTGTCAATTTAAATAATAATTGCGAAATTGCGGACCGGTGATTTTTGTATTCAACTAACGATATTGCGGTCGGTTTTAAAATTTCGACGCGCCATGCCACACTGCAGCACTGTGTGCGCGTGTGCTATCTTTAACGCTGAAAATAATTCCTGCAAAACAGACTCGTACACGCGATACCAGCGATACGTGTGGAGATAATATGCGCGTATAGTATACATATGCAGCTCACTCGGAAATCCGAAAAAAATGTGTTTACAACCGCGTTCAATCATAGATTAAAAGCGGATAAGGGAACGTCCTACTTTTCCCTTCCTCTTCTATTATCTCGGAGTAAAAATCGCGTGATACGAGCTTCGATCTATCGGAGTGAACATCAATTAATTAAACCTGATGCAATTAATAACGACGATTCATTTGCGATACACTCTGCGACGACAGGGAGATATTATAATTTCTCTGTCAATGTTAATTAATTCCTGCACTAATATATTGATTATTGTTTCGCGCCACTGGTTTGCGAGTTAATTCGCCGACTGTCCTTTGTAAATATAAATACTGAATAATATATCTAAGCGCGTCACATACAAAACATGATTATACAATGGTGTAAAAATTTTAACATTTGACTGTTATCAAGCATGCGACAAATTTGTGATTGCCAATAACAACGATTCACCATCGAGAGAGACACTATACTAGAGTTAAAGGACAATAACGACAAAGAAGAGTTGTGCGAAAAAAGTCGGGAAAAATAAAGTTTCTAGGACGGCTCTGATGAAGCTTTCCAGAGCATCTGACACTCTCGTTAGACCGTCAAGAATTGTTCTGCGCGCGTCGCCTCCAAGACTATGTCGCGCGTTCTGGGTTATTGGTATTTAAATTTCTTCCATTTCGCAGGAATGGCGTTGTCGGTTGTAGGTTAATTACACACTTACACGACCGCGTGGGACGTAGTAATTATATTGTCGCCGTGAGCGCGAGCGACTTCGAATGGCGGAGATAATAACGGGGCCCGCGCCTCGATGTCTCGCGAACGAAACAAATTGCACGCGTATTTTTAAAGGGCATATACGAAACAATGAATTTAAAGTGACATTTTGATTGTGAACGATTTGACTAATTGCTTAATTAATTTCACATGAGATCATCGTTCGTGACTTTTACGAGGGATTCAGTAGTATAGCTAAGTCACGGGTCAGACATGCAGAGGGCTTGGTTAAAAAAGATTAAAACCATTTTCGCTGCCAGCGTTGCATTATGATAGTCGCTCTGGATATAAAGTTGTCAAGATTTCTCTCTGGCACAAGTTTTCTTTTGTGCGTACTTCCTAATAAAGAAACGCGACAATATTAAAGCAGAAAAAACTGTACTTGTGTTACCTTTCCAGAATTGAAATTTAATCCAACAAAAGTTTTTGACAAGTGTTTTATTTGTATTATATGTATAATCAAATTAGATTTACATAAGTAATACAAATTTTTGTAAAAAAAATTGTAAAATTATTGTAATTTGAATAATTATATAATATAATACTTTTACTATCAAATTTCTTTCTCTATTTTCGATAAAGTTGACTATTGCATTTAGCTATTATATTAAATTATATAAAAGCAAATATATTTTTTAAATAATATAAAAATTGAATAATCTTCGTAACTTGTTTTTACTATTTAATTTATACTATTTATTTATTGCTTACATTTTTTCGTCAAAAATTTCTGTAAATTTTTTTTCAAAAATGTTTAAAAGGATATATTATATGGAATGTCTAATCACAACGCTAAAAACCTTCTCTTTCTTACGTTTATTTCAACAATGAAAATACTTGCGAGGAAATCGATAGTGTTCATTTCATGAAACGATATTTCGTCAGTGTTGCGCGAAAACATGCATTACGAGATTAAAACAAACGACCGGAACAGATAAAAACGTACACTTGCGCACTCTTTATTTCGGTCGACAAACAAATTGCGCGTAGTGATACTCCCCGCAAACAATGAAGAAGAAAAAAATAATAGACATCCGCTGTACTCGGCTTGACACAGTTTGAGAGGATTTTTCCGTAGTGTCTTATGACAAATGTTTTTGGAAAATTTTGCTAGCTGAACCGAGAAGATGGGTCAGGTATGGGTCGATATTTGTTGGAAACGCGGAGAGACGCGTCCTTACATATTGTCCTGCGTTATCGTCGAAGTTTCCTAGCATTTTCGATTCTATTCCGCACGTATGCATCTGCTTCGTATATCGGGTGAACAAACGGAAATTCAAGAAAAATTTAACACAACTCGGAAACGTTCGCGTATTTGAAATCAATTAAATATTTATAAAAAAAAGATTATTGATATTTACGTAAAAAAATATACTTATTAAAAAAATTTGCACATTTATTTGAAAAAATTTCTTATATTTAATAATGTATAATTTTATAACTTAAAATATTATTTATTTAAATAAAAAATATTTTTGGTTTAAAGAAAATTAACTTAAAGATATAATTCTTCTGCATTTATATAAAAATATGAATTAACCAAAAAAATTTCTTTATATATAATTTTAGTTATATCTTAAATTTTAAGAATAAATAAATATAATTCATATAATATCGACTGATATATAGAATAGATTAAGTATCGCAATAATCTAAAATGAGAGATAATATATAGAGAGCTTTTTCTCTCTCTTTTGTTAGCATCTCGATTTTTTTTTCCGTTAAATCACTAACGAGATACTATTAAGACTTAAAGAATCCATTTAATACTAGAAATTATTTATTTTGAGTATTAAAAGTAATGAATAATAGTAATGAATAATGCTTTTAATATATAAAATAAATAATTAATTATTTATTATCTTCCAATATTAAATTTCTGTAAAGAGAAAAATAAAACAAGCTTTTTTCTATAGTAAACACGCGTTTGGCTGTTGCAATGTTGTCCATTCTAACCAATAGCAATATCAGAAAAATAATAGTAGAAAATTTTTGCTTTTAATGATACTTCGATTATATGTTAAAGAATGATTTTGCGATTGAAGGAATTGTTTCGAATAAAATTTTTACAAATTTTTCCTTGTATTCCGACAACTGTTTCTTGGAATTTCATCTATGCTATGCATACCAACGATATGCGCAATCTACATGCTTTGCCTGAACGAATCTGACATTTCTATCTGACCACCCGGTACTAGCACAACGGAAACTCGGGAGTCACAATCGGGACATATTTTCCAATGCGAGACGGCCCGGGGATGTCGGTGTACATTCGACGAAAACTTTTGCAACTCGAGCGTGAGCGGTCTTTCTGTCTTGCAGCGTTTTTCAAAGTACCGCGAGCTATCAGGTAAACACATCCGTTGGATCGACCTACTTGGACAGGATTTAGGGGACGGTTTACTGCGATCCATCAATATGGTGGACATTGTCTGATGGATAAAATACTAACGAGAAACAAGGGAAAGAGACGCGTGAGCAACGATTCATCTTACGTGTAGATGACTTAAGGGTCCATGCCGTCTTGATCTAACAATATAATTATTCTCGCGGGACTAATACATCGTCGACAAGTCAACAATAACGACATATCGATTAGATCGATGAGTGATTTTAAAAGAATTATGGCAAGCTTGAAGATAAATGGCATTGTATGTGATTTTTATCATTTTTATCAGCAAAAACAACTCGACGATAAATGTATCGGTCCTCGATTCTTCTCGATACACTGCATTCGCGATTTATACAGATGCAATATTAATATATAGATATCCTATGTTGGTTAATACTTCGAATCCGGAGACCGTTTAACATCACGGTGGGATTTGCAGTGTACCCCCACTGGACTCAAAGTGTTAATTATACTGAACGACACGGACTAATGGGAGCTATTATCTCGAGGATATCGCAAACGAGCATTAAATTAGCGTTAATGATAATCAACTGTCATAATTGATATATGATCTATTTTCCCTCTTTCTAAGGCTGCGGTATAATTTTCATTCTCATTGATTCTCTGCGAGTCTAAATGATAGTAGTAGAATTACCAATCTATTTGCAGTATTAATTAATTAAGAAGCTTCTTGAAAAAGAAAGATCGACGAAAGATATCGAGACAATTACGAATATACATCTTTTATTTGATAAAAGTGAATTTTGATGCTTAATATTCATATGCAAAGCAAATTTAGTTTTTAATTCTATAAACTGCCCTCTGATTCGGTCGAATTTGAAATGCATTGAAACTGAAAATAATATCACAACTAATAATCGTCAATTTAATAATAAAGCTCATAAATATCTTAAAACACAGCAAAAAATTTATTATAAAAAATATCACAAATGACAACGATGAATTGAAACATTCGGAAAAAGTTGAGAGTTTCAAGTTCAAACTCTGGTTGAAATGATATTTTTCGCAATAAGTTCTTTGTAGTGTTTTAAGATGCTTATTAGTATCATTATTGAATTGACGATCAATATAATTTGTATATTTTTAACTTCAATTTATAATTTCAAGTCTGGCAAACTGAATGCAGTTCAAAGAACTGAAAAATATATTCGTAAATTTACATACGAATATTATTAAGCTCGGCTTTGATCGAATATAGAATTCTTCCTCTGATTTATTCAATCTAATTTCCGCTTATAATTGTTATACATCCTTATTTTTCATAGTGTTATTAGATACAGATTATTAGATACATTTCACAAAATAATAAACGCGCAAATTGTATATTTTAAACGAACTCAGTTTTCGCAACGCAATGGAAAAATCGCAGACTCGGATCGAAAGCACTCGACGGCTCCTCGAATTTCTGACCAGACGAAATCGCCGTTCACCATCTCCCGATTCGTGTTGTATCGTCCTTACGAATCGACGCTTTCTGCCGAACAGACACACGATGCTTTCTCAGCATTGAGTCGCGCGCTTTTTCACCTTTCGATTGACATCTATACCTATCTCTCTACCACTCGGTTCAGGGAACCACCTTTACGAGGTACCTTCGCGCAACATCTTCTTGTTTAGTCACCATTTCTTTTATTTTGGCAGCTGAATTTCCCGCACTGCCACCTATCCTCTTTTCGCTTCCATCATGCCATTCCATCTTTCACTTACTTAATCGATCCAATTTTTTCGTTTCGTTAAATATTGAATTACAATAGTATAAATCAAGGACACTAATGTGTTCTGGATTTACATAAATGAAGCTTTATTTATTCTTACGAGATTCAATTATAAAAATATATTATTAGAATAATATTAGATTATCAAAAACTTTTTATTATTTTGCTCGTATTTTCGAAACTTGTTATATGTATATTCGAGTTACATTAAAATAAAGCATAAATAAAGTCAGTAAAGCAGGAAATATCACAGTATTCTTTCAACAAAATAGTTGTTTTATCTATAATGTTTCTCATTCATTTTATAAATGGATATACGTGTATGGAAAACTCTGAATAATAATTGTATTTATACAATAACTGTTTTAATATAATTCTCTCTCTTTCTTTTTCGTATTTCACATCTCTTAATGGAAGACAGCAAAAAACATTGTTTTCCATTTCCGAAAAAAAAAAGAAAAAAACAGATATAAATACATAAAATGTCTTTTTCCAAAAACTTTCGCATAACTTTCTTTTTGATAAAAATATTTAAAATTAAATATTCGATGTGATCAATAAATTTGCAATACGAAAGTTTCATGATTGCATTCTCCATTAATCACTTCGTCGATATCGATCGACGATCTATAAAATGTTTTTCTCAGATGGATCAACGGTTCTAAGAATGCGCTCATTAAGAATTTCTTTCGCTTTCAGATCGAAGGGTTGTTCAATAATTTTTCCGCGCTTCTCCGCGCTTGCTAATGTTCTCGCTGGAGGAACAAATCTGAGAGCGCAACCCCTTCCTACCCCAATAGGTACGCACCATCACGCTCCTTCATCTCTCCGCGCTCTCACCTGCGTTCTAGACTTCTAGCGTTATACAACAACGGACAGACGAAGGCACCGACGAAGAACAACCCTCTCGCATCACCGTAACCCTCTCTTCCTCCTCCGGCCTTCTCCCTCG
>Ga0157364_1002220_pt1 | contig 17784 bp, 11 predicted proteins | sample AttsexASBM2_FD_111476 | JGI IMG/M metagenome (GOLD analysis project Ga0157364, IMG submission 111476) | Fungus gardens microbial communities from leaf cutter ant in Ribeirão Preto, State of São Paulo, Brazil - Atta sexdens ASBM2 | ecosystem: Host-associated > Fungi > Mycelium > Unclassified ... | reverse complement strand
TGTGTGTATGCGTGTGTGTATGCGTGTGCGTGCGTGCGTGCGTGCGTGCGTGCGTGCGTGCGCGTGTGCGTGTGTGCGTGCGTGCGTGCGTGCGTGCGTGCGTGTGTGTGTGTGTGTGTGTGTGTGTGTGTGTGTGTGTGTGTGTGCGTGCGTGCGTGTGTGTGTGTGTGTGTGTGTGTGGATTAATTTATTTTATATTTATTTTACTTACAGCTCAGAAGATGGAGATGCGAAGATAGATGAAGCAGAAGAAGTCAGATCCGGGGATGAAGAAATTGTGGAAATGGAAGAGGAACCTGAAGGTATAATAAATCAGACAATTTCTAACACACAAATAAAACTTAAGTGTTTTTTTAAAACAATTTTTATGAATTGTTTTACAAATTTTTTTATATATCTTATGTTTTATATATGGTTACAGGAGAAGACTTGGATAGCAGTGAATACGATGAAGAAGAGGAAGAAGAAGATGATGATAGACCGAGAAAGAAAAAAAAGAAAGATAGATTCGGTGGCTTCATCATAGATGAAGCTGAAGTAGATGATGAAGTAGAAGATGATGATGAATGGGAAGAAGGCGCTCAAGAAATTGGTATCGTGGGAAACGAGGTGGACGAATTAGGACCGACTGCGCGTGAGATTGAAGGCCGACGTAGAGGTACAAATCTTTGGGAGTAAGTATTCAAAATTTAAAAATGATTTTATATATTTTATGTTTGTTTTAACAAAAATCCTTAATGAATATATTTTCTAGTTCGCAGAAAGAAGACGAAATTGAGGAATATCTCCGGAAGAAATATGCCGATGAATCAATTGCCGCTCGTCGTTTTGGCGACGGTGGCGAAGAAATGAGTGATGAAATCACTCAGCAAACTTTATTGCCAGGCGTGAAAGATCCAAATTTGTGGATGGTAAAATGTCGTATAGGAGAAGAAAAAGCCACAGTACTATTACTGATGCGGAAGTTTATTACGTATCAATTTTCGAGTAAGAAATATAAATTTGAAAGATTATATCATTTTGATTATATTACCTGTTATATCTTATCGCTGTTTTCAAATATCTCTTTATCTTTTAAAAATTGTAGATGAACCTCTTCAAATAAAATCTGTTGTGGCACCGGAAGGAGTTAAGGGATACATATACATAGAAGCATACAAGCAGCCGCATGTAAAAGCTGCTATTGAAAATGTCGGAAATCTCAGAATGGGTATATGGAAGCAACAAATGGTGCCTATTAAAGAGATGACGGATGTATTACGAGTAGTTAAAGAACAGACGGGATTAAAAGCCAAACAATGGGTTCGTTTAAAACGAGGCATTTATAAAGATGATATAGCTCAGGTTGATTATGTGGACTTAGCACAAAATCAAGTTCATTTGAAATTACTTCCAAGAATCGATTATACTAGACCTCGTGGCGCGTTGAGAACAGCGCAGAGTGAATCTGAAGCATTAAAACGCAAGAAGAAAAGACGACCACCAGCAAAACCATTTGATCCTGAAGCAATTCGTGCTATTGGTGGAGAGGTTACCAGCGACGGAGATTTCCTTATTTTTGAAGGAAACAGATATAGTCGTAAAGGGTTTGTTTTATTATATATTATTATTGTATATTATTACGATATTTTTACATATACATAATTTCATTTAAAATTCTTTCGTATTTGTGCAGTTTTCTTTATAAAAATTTTACCACAAGTGCTATTATCGCGGAGGGTGTTAAACCTACACTTTCCGAATTAGAAAGATTTGAAGAAGCGCCAGAAGGTGTTGAGATAGATTTAAGTGGTACGCCAGGAACTGGAACTTCTGGGAAAGAAGATCAATCTGTAGCTCACTCTTTTAGTAATGGAGACAATGTAGAAGTGTGCGAAGGTGAACTTGTAAATCTACAGGGAAAAATTGTTTCCATTGATGGGAACATGATTATGGTTATGCCGAAACATGAAGAACTTAAAGAAGCTTTGGAATTCCAAGCTTCAGAATTACGAAAATATTTTACGCAAGGCGATCACGTAAAGGTAAATTTAGCGCATTATAGAAAACTATATTTTACATGCTAGAAAAATTATATTTTTTCGTACATTACTATTTTAATTAATCTCTAGGTTGTAGCAGGACGATATGAAGGCGATACAGGTTTAATTGTTAGAGTAGAACAAAATAGAGTAGTTTTATTCTCCGATTTGTCTATGCACGAACTTGAGGTTCTTCCGAGGGATCTGCAATTATGTTCTGATATGGCAACTGGTGTCGACAGCTTAGGTCAATTTCAATGGGGTGACTTGGTGCAGCTAGATGCACAGACAGTTGGTGTTATCGTTCGGTTGGAACGTGAGAATTTCCATGTCTTGTCTATGCATGGAAAAGTAGTTGAAGCAAGACCACAAGGTCTTACGAAACGCCGCGAAAATAGAAATGCGGTTGCCTTGGACTCTCAACAGAATACGATACAAAAGAAAGATATTGTTAAAGTAGTTGACGGACCGCATGCTGGTCGAGGCGGTGAAATTAAGCATCTTTATAGAAGTTTTGCCTTTTTGCACTCGAGAATGTTTGTCGACAACGGTGGAATATTCGTATGCAAGACCAGACATTTACAGTTGTCCGGTGGAAATAAAACAACTTCTATTAACTCTATGTCACCAGTGGCAGGATTTATGTCACCTAGAATTGCTTCTCCGATGCATCCTAGTGGGTATGGTTTTTTCTTCTCATTCTATTCTTAAAAATTGTGTTCAGTAGATTCAATTGTTGTGAAGCAAATCCGAGTGCTCGCTGCTATTGGTGTATTCTTTTAAATCATCCGATACCAGTGAGTGGATTACGGATTCATTCCGTAACGATTGAGTATTGAACGCGACTATTAACACAGCTTTTCAAAGTTATGTGTTTTCAATCTTACAGAGGTGGTTTTGGACGAGGCGGCGGAGGTGGACGAGGAAGAGGTCGTGGTGGCAGTAGCGGTGCAAGACGCGACCGAGAATTAATAGGAACCACTATCAAAATAACAGGGGGACCATACAAAGGAAACGTGGGTATTGTAAAAGATGCGACAGAAACAACAGCACGCGTGGAATTGCACTCGACTTGCCAGACGATCTCTGTCGATCGTTCTCATATAGCAAATGTCGGCGTCCCGTCAAAGGATGGTGGCTTCAGCAGCTATAACAGAACTCCAGCTTACGGAGCTGGTGGACAAACGCCGATGTACGCACGAGATGGATCAAAAACACCTATGCACGGTTCTCAAACTCCGATGTACGAAAGTGAGTATATCTTTTCATATATATTTCTTTTATGTGGAATGAATCTTTTATATGGAAACTATAATCTCTTTAATTCTAATGTTATAGATGGTTCTCGTACTCCACATTATGGTTCAATGACGCCATCTCACGATGGTTCGCGAACACCAGGTCAATCTGGAGCTTGGGATCCAACAGTTACTAACACACCCGCCAGGACGAACGATTTCGATGGATATAGTATGGAAGAGGGTGGCTCACCTGGTTATGGACCCGGATATCCTCCTACTGGAGGACCATTTACTCCACAAACTCCGGGCACTATGTACGGCTCAGAACAAAGCTTCAGCTCATATCAGCCAAGTCCTAGTCCTGCGGGCAGTGCTACCGCAAGCCCGAGTCCTGCAGGCTATGTTGCTACTCCATCCCCAAGTGGTACCGGATACACCACTAGTCCACATGGTGCGTTTGCGACACCTTCTCCATTGGGTTATAGTCCTATGACACCTGGTAAGTAATATATGGAATCTTAGTGAATAGAGATAGAACTGGTTTATAATCTTTATTGTAGGATCTCAATATTACAATAATTTAATGCTATAGTATAATTGCATTTTAATTTTTTTCCGCGTTATTTACAAATCTTAATTTTAAATAAAGTTCTATGATTATATTATTTATATATTTATCTTAATCTGCTCAATTAGATTTTTTATATAATTGTATTACATAATTGTATTAAAATGCAGAAACAAATTTTGAATAAGTGAAATGTGAATTCTCGAAACTTCATTTACACTTGAACAATCTTTAATTTTTCAAATCAATCTTTTATTAAACGAAAATAACGTGGGGCAACAGTTAGAATTAACTAAGAAATTTTTGATGTAACAAATTATATTATGAACGATATGAGATTCAGTACATGCTCAATATAAATATATAGCGTAATTTGTAATTCTTATAGGTATACCAGGTAGTCCATACAATCCACAAACGCCTGGTTCAGGAATAGATGCAGGTGTCGGTTCTGGTATCATAGGTAGCTCAGAATGGCATACGACAGATATCGAAGTTCGCATTCGCGATTCTCATGATGATCCTGCGCTCGCTGGACAGCAAGCAATTATTCGAGGAATTTCGGTAAGTAATTTTGTCAAGTCTGGACATAAAGTAAGATATTATTGTGATATCGATAGTTTATATGCGCGTTTATATGATTACATTGATTTTTCAAGAGTAACACGTTTATTTGTGGCAGGGTGGTATGTGCACTGTTTATCTACCTACCGAAGATCGAGTAGTGAACTTAGTGTGTGAACAATTAGAGCCTGTGGTACCGTCACGTGGCGATCGAGTCAAAGTGATTCTAGGTGAAGATCGTGAAGCCGTCGGCACTTTACTTTCGATTGACAATCAAGAGGGAGTGGTAAAACTCAACACGGACGAGATAAAATTTTTGCAATTGCGGTTTTTGTGTAAAATGAAAGACATAAAACAAGGATAAAATGATGCAATAGCATACTCCTCTAATGCGCCTTAGATGTGTTTAATACATATTTAATACAGTAATTATAAATGACAAAGCATGAGCGTGGCGTAGTAGGGCACGAGACTGCTATGCTAGAGATCCCAAATTCGATCCCAGGCAGAAGGATGAAGGATTTTCACGCGCTCGTAGCTTCTCTTTGGTGGTGTGGCAAATCACAAGATTATCTATTGCCAAGAGAACATCTTAAAAATCGTTCAAAACCGGCATTAAATTGTAGGTCCCATATGTCTCTGTGTACCTGCGCATCATAAGCATACATATGAGAGGTAGACCTGGTCCCGATTTGGGATGTTGCGCCACTGGATTGGAATTATAAATGACAATTGTATATTATACATATATACACTTTATATATCTATTTTCTCTCTTGTTCTATATTATAATTTATAGGGAATTGACTACAGTAGAAAAGGAAAAGCATTCTTTAATATTTGATTGTTGCTGACATGATACGACTATTTTTATCAAACTGATAATCAAATTATAATTATTTCATAATACATGAATTAATGCTATGTATAATACATATGAATTAATATTATATATTATGTATTGTTATGAAATTATTTATCTGCGTGGTTTAGTAAATATATATGTAATCATTATGTGTATACATTATCTTGTGTAACATTTTTTTTATTCTCCCATATTTTGGCATATTCCATTTATATCCTTAGATTTTTCTAAAATTTTTTATAATTAATATTTTTTTTAATATATATAATCTAGATACATATGCATTTACCTTTTTTTATTATAAATTTTCGTTTATGAATCATGTCTGAAGTTATTGCTTTATTAACACGAAGTAACATGCGTCTAGAAATAAAATAGTTGTGATATAATAATGGGCGCAAGTCGTTATAGATTTGTCAGGAATATTCAAGAAACCCGTGAAAATAAACCACGCGGTTGAATTTGGAATTTTTGTTTCGGAGTATGAACAAATGTTCCTTATGGTTTCTCTTGATATTTATAGGCTACATTTGTGAAAGGTTTGTTGCATTTAATAAAGATATACGTATCATTTAACAATGAAATGTCTAAATTTATTTAAATTTGTGCAACTGATACTTCAAGAAATAATCTTTTGGTAAAATTTATATAATCGCGTTACTATTTACGGATTGAAGTTTTTAATACATTTTTATTATTTATCTTATACAATTTGTGACAGAATAATCGAGGTTAAATCTTTTAAACATGGTCAAAAAACCGGTACCGTTTTATTTGAAAGAAACGATTATAGAAAGCAATGCTGGACAAACGAGGAATTTACTATTCTTAGTAGCCGGAGAATGTTTCAAGATATTCTACCTAATGTAAGACTCAAGAAGGCAGATTTTCTAAGAACTTTGTTGATTCAAACTATGTTATAAAAATTGAAACAATATCTTATTATTTTTAAAAGTAATAAAAAATTTAAGAATTTGATTAAAAATTCCTAGAGAATGCATTTTTTTGTTCTTTGAAATTTATAAATAAATTTGTAATAAAAAAGATCTATATATTTTTTGGGATTTCAATGAAAATGTCTAAATTGTCTAAAAGATTCGAGTCTTTTACAATGAAAAGTGAGTGTTTTGCTTAGCAAAGATAAGCATGAATCTTTTTAAGGTTCTATTTCAAGCAATATAACATATCATTTTATCCTTTTTAATATTCGGTGAACAACAAAAATAAGATGATACATTATGCGCATCATGCATGAAATGGAATGTACTCAAGATTTTCCTTTCCGCCAGGTGAATGTCATCGATCCTCAGAATGATCAGTACATAGCGCATCTTATGGACTATTTTCACATATGCCTCGAAAGCGTACGGAGGCTGTCCGTTGGCAAAACGAAGCATTTGATGCTGAAAGCTCTGGCAGATACTCTGGGCGGTTATTTGCGAGTCTACATCCTCCCCATCACAAGGTACTCATATTACGCGGGTAACATCAAGTATCGTAACGCGAAGATGCTGTTCGATCTTTACGACGAGCTGAAGATATTTCTTCGGACCAATGGCGCTGGTTGGTCAAATCCTAACAAGGATTTTACGAATGTCAGGATCCCTCCTATTGTAATTACACCGCCCAAAACGTCGGTCGCCTGTAACGGGCTTATCACGTATTCATCGTGTAAGTGTGACTGTTAATCTTTGAAATCCAAACAAATAAAAAAAGAATAGATGCATATTAAATGTATTATTTCAATACCTAATTTTGTAAGCAATAAGCATGACATTTTATAAAAGCGGAAAACATAATCATGAATTTTTCTGTTGATTGAGAAAATATCTACCTGTAAATCTAATTGCAAATTGAAAACTGCATATCAAACTCATCTTGATTTAAACCTAATGTTGAAAGTATCAGTCTAATAATTTGTTGTTTTTTTGAATAAATGAGAATAGCTTTTGGATATGATGACAGTAATTATCGAAGTTTCACGTTCAGAAAAAAGAAAAGGTCTATAATGAAGCAAGGACATTCGAGACATGCAGTCGATGGTGAGAACGAAGGAATGAGTTTAACTTTAAACGACATTTGTGTACTATTTTAGTATTCCATGTGGCTGACATACGAATGAAAGCTAAAAGTAGTGCCATCGCTATCCAAGGAATATTAAAAAAAAAAAAGAAATTATTTTTGTATATTTGTAATTTACATAAATAAAATTAAATTAATACAATTACCTATTCTATAAAGAGAGAGTAAAGATGAGATTGAAACAATTACTGATATGAAATTTGCAAACATTCTCTACGACAGCTGAGCAATTCTATATCACAATTTATTTTTAATTTTAAACGCCACAGATTAATATCAATTATTATTCAATTTTTTTATTTTACCTTTACAAGGCTACGGCAACGAGGCTATGACAAGCGAAATTATAATACCCCTCCCGTTTCTCGATAATGAAGCAGAGCCTAACAGGTAGTTACCGAGTAGTAATTTTTTGAATGCCTTGGCGATCAAACAGTCTCAACACATTATTTTCTGTCTAGCATCGCGTTGCCCTTCAAAACCGACAGCCTACAATCATTGTACTCGGAAAAATCAGCTTTCGCCCTCGTCAAGTACTACATTGCCAGCGTAAAATGCATCACTTCGCGATCGAGTATGAAAACGCGATTGCGAGCATTCAACAAGGACTTTTATGCCTGGTTGGAACAATCTGTACGTTATGAGCAAGTCATTGATGAAATAATGATATTATATATGTAATATAAATTATATAAAATATTTGGGAAAAAATCTTAAAATTTATATATTTAAAAAATCATGTTTTATTCCTCTTTTCTATTTTTATATTTTATAACTGTCGTTGCGGTTGCTTGCGATTAATTTTAATTTAATTTTGAAACGACTAAAAACAACATTTTTCGCATTCCAGGTACGTCAACACTTAGACGACGAGAAGTGGTATCCAGCATTCGGTGGTGTCCTTCGAATACTGGCTACTTTGCGAGAAATGGGTAATATTTTATGACGGTCTTTTTGCCTGCGATTCGCCGTGTTTGAAAATTAACGAGATCATATGTTATTCCGTTTAAGCGTTCATATAGCTAAGAAACTGCAGTCCTCTGCAACATTTCTCTGAAATCTCTCTGCGTGTTCGCGCAAATTCATGTGCGATTTCATCGTGCACTTTCAAGGGGAGTAAAATATAAACGCATGTCCATTAACCCTTTGATGCATTTCGAAGATTAAAATGACTATGTATTTTGCTACATATAATTTTCTTATCACCATATAGGTTCTTGAAATGTTTTGCTTTATTTTATAGTTATGAAATATTAATAAACAGTCTTCTAGATCTTGTATTTGAAATAGAAAGAATGTTAATTAATTAATGAAATGATCGATTTAAAAGTTATAATTTTTAATATATTTGTACGCAATAACATATAATATACCGGTTTTTGAAAAAGTATATATAAATACGCGAGTTATTTCGTATTTTTTCTCACAAATGATTTTATAGTATATTTTTGTGACTTGATGTTATAATGTTTGTGACTTAATCTTATAATTAGATATTGGGGGCGATATTAAGAGAACAAGTGGTACTTATCAAGTTATGCCAGTAGATATGGAACATACGTATCAAATGGATGAGAGTGCGTCATCGTTTTACAAAGGAAAGGAAGAAAGTAGGTTATTTCTTTATGAGACAACACAATTTTTTTTTCTTCTCATCTGTATCATCTTAATAACACTACTTTCTAATTATTCAAAGCACAATTAAATTGTAAAATGATTAAATTGATGCCGATTAAATTCAGAGAGTACAACGATTGGACCTACGCAGCTTGTGATTATAGCAATAGTATCCGTATTGGTGATATGGTTGTTGGTGGGTTTGAGCTTAGTGTGCTATAGATTTCTCACTAAACCTTCCGAAGGCTGTCTACCTTGCGAATCAAAGTCTACACCGTAAGTTTTTAGGTATTGCTTTCTTTTGCTTTTTTTTTCTGTTCGCACCTGGCTTACTTCAAATTATCTATACTAAATATCTGGTATATTTTAAGTTATTTCAATTATTTTTAAATTGATTATTTAAATAATTATATATTTTTTATTATATATTTTAATTTTATTATATGTTTACTATATATAGATATTATATATTTTTTTATTTTATATCCTAAATTTATTATATAATATTTAAATTTATTATTTAAATTTTAAAATTTTCTTCTTGTTTTTTCTGCAATTTTTGAGAATGACTGCTTTGAAAAAACGCTGCTGTGACATTCAATCTGTCCTTTTTTCTTTAGATTCGCAGTTCTTTATGAAAATTCAGACTATTGCCAGCCGGATATGTGCCCCTCGAAGTTGCGTAAGGGCATAGTTGAAAAATTGAAGGAATGGTGGAGAAATAGGTTTGAACGATGCCCAAGAGAATGCCAGGAGCATGTGGACGAGGAACGTTGCTTGGCTGAAATCAGTTACAATAGCAAAGACATCAGCGATAGCAGCAAAATTTACTCGTGGGCTTATCTTTATTACATTACTCTATATTATTTGCATTAAAATAATATCTTTTTTATTATTAGAATAGTCTGTACATATTATTAGAATAGAAATTTTTTAATTGTATTGATCTCTGATTAATATGAATTAATTATATCGTGTTATATTATCTCGATTTCAATTTTACATCGAAATACTTCGATTTACAGGAGAAAGAAATACACTAAATCTACATCAGCTCCACAATTAGGAATGTTCAGAGGTCGCACGATTTTTAAAGTAAATGATTTAACTTTTAATTTATTATCATACTATAGCTAATATGATAGCGTATAAGCGATGTATTTTTGATCTTTTTAGTAATGTTATTATTAATTATTATCTTAGTAATCAAGAAATATTTTGAAACATTGCAGCAGTTACAATGTTGCTGGAATGTTTCTTGCATACTGGAATAGACTTCAAGAAATTTAGTTTAACATTATTTAGTTAACATTATTTTACACAGAAAGAATGGTTAAGTATCTAAAATTTTAATTATAGAGATATTAAATCTGAAAATACAGTTTTTTAATCAAAATAATTATGTAACGCTTAAGCGTTGATGATGATGCTGCAAAAAATTTTAACCTTCCAGCAACCAGTTTGAATGCTCTATATAATTTTGATGGTTCAAATAAAATTATTTTTAAATCTTTTTGTAGCTAAATTTTAGATACTTGAACAGAACCGTTCTTTCTCTGTAGCTATTTATTTTCTGCTATTTTTATGCGATTTTTGTATAATTACGAATTTTATTCACAGCACAGCGTCTGCTATAGTTCTGAAGGATCGACCACCTATTCCGACAGTCCAGCCAAGCTAAGATAACAATTAGAAAATAAATAATGATTTTGAATACGTGGGATACGAAAGGATAAAAGAATTGTATTTCTCCTTTAAGATGTACCATTTAATTTTAGGATATTTCTATTATTTAATAAAAAATAAAACTCAATAAACACGCAAAACTTTCTAATTCTGCACAATCGCATACGTGTGGCATTCACAAGAAGAAACGTGAAGATTGTTTTGCTTCACGCTCTGTCAGGCCATTAATCTAATTGCATTACAGTTGGCTGCGCCGAAAACTCCCCTGATGTTTCTTCACTGCCAGCTTCTCTTTCCTGCGATCACGTGCGAGAAAGAGAATTATTCAGCAACTTCTTATTCTCTGTAACTCTTAATGACAATGTTGATATATCATTATATTATTTTTGCTCAGATACTTGAAAAAACCTGTCAATGACAACTTAACGATCTCGAACTGTCATTAAAGCCCGGTTTCACAAATAATAAAATGAACTTTAATCTTAGTTTAACTTATTATATAAGAAAAGTTTTCGTGTATTTTTGACATTTCTTTATTAAAATAAAATATATGTGTGCGAGAGGACTTTTTATTCCAACATTTTTGTTGCATTGTTATCATTCCAAGAAGAACAACATAACATCATTTTAATGCCGTAATAACATCAAAATGATATTAAAATGAATTGGAAATGATTGAAAATGATTGAAAAATGACTTTTAATGATCATTTGGAGTCATTTTGATATCATTTTGGTATGATTTGTTGTTTTGCTTGGGATTCTATGTTGGCAAATTCTGCTGTTAGAAACTAAGTTTAATGAGGAAGCAGCAGATTGAAATCTGCATTGTCATGATCGAGTTTACTGACATACTGCTAGTGTATTGCTAGCATTTTGCTATCTGGGTTAATTTTGAGATAATCTCGGTTCAACTTTTCATCTTTTTCTAATTTTTAGAACTAAAAAAAAGATGAAAAGTTAATTAAACCAAAATTAAAATTAAACTAGTAGAAACGGGCATAATTTTTGGAAAAAGATAAATAATATACAATAAATTAAATAGATTAATATTATATTTATGTAACCATGCCAAGAGTTATAGAATCGAGGTACTGGATAGATTTTTAGAAAGGTCGATCACAGTTAGGGTAGAGATTAATGTTTTTTTCTTAAATATATTTTTAATGCTTCAAACATGCTTTAAACAATACTGCAAAAAAACATTAAAAACATATTAAAAACATCAATTAAGCATATTTTAAACTGTTTAAAACATGTTTTTTACCAACCCTGGTCACAGTAAAATATACGAGTAAAATTCAACAACTTGTTGCGAATGAATTGAAAACAAGCGACGCGAACGCCGGGCAGTGTGGAAGTAGGGAAAACGGAGCAGCGCGGCGGTTTTATGAATGTCCCCTCCACGCCATTTTGTGCGCGCATGCGCGTCTCCCGAGCGACGCCGAGACCGCGCAAAGTTAGCGGCCGGCCGGCAGTCTCGTGCGATATCTCGGCTGATTCGTTACGTCGTTCTGTGTATTTACGTGAAAAGGCGTGACATGCATCGTGAGACCGGCTCCCGATCAACGAAATTAGACGAATAGAGTCGCTTTCGAACAAATAGTTATAATTCGAATAATCAGCGAAGGCATCGTTAAACGTGGACATTTATTGCCAAAACCGTGTCGTTTACTGTATCTTTGCAACCGACAATAGAACTGTCAGTAGAACTGCGACAGTTAACGCGTGATGTACGATGTCTCGTGTAAATAACCGACTTTCGCAAGCCTCGCGCAATGACTCCATCATAGGTAATCATAGAATGGCGTTGTAAAGTCGATCAAGAAGAAACGATCAAATTCTTTTGCGAAAAGAATCACGCGATCAGTACGACCATCATTTGCGCGTAACTTCACAATAGTGACGTTTCATCGTTCGTCGCGACACGCATCGTGCACTTTCGATCATTACTAATCGTGACGAGGGACAGGAACGGGAATCGTTAGGAGCATTCGACGGATCCGTGTGTTAATTACTTTTGCGATCTGATTCACGGGAAGAAATTCGCGCGCGTGGATGCCGACGAAACGTCGCGACCTGATTCGCCGAACGGCGGCGTGCGCGCATGCTCCATTTTGAGAATTCGAAATTTTATAAGTGATCCGAACGAACGCGCTTGAAACTACATTCACGCGTCTTCGTGCATCCGAGACTATTCCTCGAGTATGTGTGCCACGGCGGGATTCATGTGCTTCCTTGTTTCCACGCGCGTCTACAATTGACTTTTGTGCATTGTCTTGTGCGTTTCGCCGTGAGACAACATGGCACGCTGGGATCATCGCCAATTATGCACGCTGCTCTTCCTGCTCCTCTTCGCGGGCATCTTGAAAGGTGAGTTTTTACGCTGACATTTTCAAATTCTCATTGTTCGAGCTAATAAAGTGCATTATCTGTTAGTATAATGATAATATAATGATAAAATTCTAGAATCTGTTTCTCGATCGAGATTGATTTTTTTAAACATGTATAATCACTTGTGTAATTACATACATCAACTTTAGCTAGCTCCTCAAAATTGGAATTTTTGAAAGAACAAAAGTCGAAATTTTTTAAATGTAATCGACTTTCCAAGACATATGTTTTACAATCGTTTATCATTTAGATAATTTTGAATAATCTTAATTTGTTTTCTGAATTCTATCATAAGAGAATACAACTTTTCTCGTAATCGTTCGGGAAGTTTTATTTCTGCATTTTCTTATGTATTTTTCTTCATGAAAACTGAAAGTTATTTAATAATGATATTACATTCAAAGAAAAACTGGTACATTGTATGAAATAAAATTAATAAAATTCTTTTACGTTGTTATGAAATCGTCGTCAGTTATTCAATTATTTAAAAATTTAGAGAGAGTTAGATCAACAATTCTAAATTAAATGATTAAAATATAATAAAGAATAAGGATTTTATTCTTTATTTTAGTGCCATTATAATGATAATCTTCGGTTTTGAAGAAAAATACATAAGAAAATATGTAGAAATAAAACAATCTTCAAATGAAAAAGTGAAAAATATATTTTTCTTATCTACAAACGACTCAATATGATAACTTAAACATTTTTTTATTAATGATACATTAACGATATAAATATTAACGATAAGCCCGCTGTTATTTTGTCTTTGAAATCTTTTATCATTCGCTTTATCTGCAGTTTAATCAAAAGAGTTCTCGAAGCATAAAGTAAATGTTTAATCTCCACTCGAAATTTGTGATTGGCCGAAACGATTTGAGAGTACTTTCAACTTCTGTTCTTCTTCATAAACATTCAACAAGTGGCGACAGGTCCACTGGCTCGTGCGAGTTAAGTTCACGAGAGCTTTTCAAATCGCTCGAACTCCGCGAGGACTTTTTCTGTTGTAAAATATCGAGTATACTGCTACAGTGAGTCAAAATGTTCCTTGTTATATACGGTGTTTATGTGTTTCACATAGACCTTTTATTAATTAAATATATAGATGAAATAATTTTAATATGTAAATAATTTTACAACATGAAATTAATTATTGATTGGCAGAAATCATCAATTTTAATACAACATTATTGCGACACTTGTTATTGCAGTCAAATAATTTTATATGCAATTGTTTGTTAAAATTTCAATTTATATCCTTAACGTATTAATCAACATCGTAAACACAATTTTATATTTTTGAATTTCTATTTGACCGATAAATTCCAAATTGCTAAATTTTGTATTACATATTAACCGATAAATTCCAATAATCAAAGTATTTTGTTTTCCTACTAAAATTCATAAATAAACAAGCACAAATTATTGATTAAAGGATTAAAAGGATTAAAATTCTCGAGTCGAAAAGGCACTTGGCATCTGAGTATTTATTTCGATAAAACGTCAGTGTTTGCAATAAAATGTTGTTCTTCGAATTGTATATTGCGTGATTTTCGCGTGTACGTAACAGCAAACGTTTCAGCACTCGCAGAGAGTCGCGTTGTAATTTGTAAACGATTTAAAGCATTTTATGCTCCGTTAACCACGGTAATAAGTTCGCTTTTAATTACCGTCTAATGTACTCTTACCGTCTCCCTTGACACTCACTCTGGCCGCGTAATAGGCAACGCTTTTCATTTATCGATGGTTGAGCTTGTGAGAGACAAATTCTGCGGCAAGAGTCTGGACCAATTTTTCCTTCCTCATTTTCTATCCCAAGGCTAATAGATTTAGTCGACGCGTTTCCAGAATATTTGTACGCTTAAATTAATCGAGGGCTGATAAATTACGCGCCTTTTTTTTCTATATTGCAATTTTTTCCATATAAAAGTCAAGATTGTTTTTTCATGATATTTTATAGAGCACGATATAAAAAAAATTACAATTTATTAATGTTTTTAAAGATTTTTTTGTAGATATTATACTAATTGACATCATCAATGAATAATTATCAATGCAATTATAATTTCTTGAAAGAGTGTTGTATAACATTATTTATATATATATATATATATATATATATATATATATATATACATATATATATCTTCATTTTAAATGCATAGAACATATAATTTAAAAACTCTTAAAACATCTATAATATATTTGGTATCTGAACTTAAAAGAGAAAACATGTAGTAACATATTCATGAAAAACGCTACAATCTCATGAATATTCATTAAATGTTAAAAATAGCAAAGGAAACGATATATAGACTTGCTCATGCACACATTAAAATTTTTTTAGTATCGTATACACCCTATCGATTCAATAATGCGATAACGTTTAATGAAATTAGTGCGTTACGGATGACTGAATTTCTGCATAATATTATGACTATGTTTGTATAGCTATTAAATTTTAAATAACCGTTTTAATATATTATAAGTACGATAAACCAGTGGATTTTATATCCAGTGTGTACGTATTATGGAATTGTTTGGAATGAATTCCGATCGAAATTATTTCGTTTTCTTTATAATTGAAATATTGTATATATTTACACGGAAAGAAATTTTGTTGAAATATCTAAAAATTTAGAGCTAGATATATAGATTTGAAAATAATAAAAAATAATTTCGTTGGTCATAAAAGTATTTATAAAGACATTCACATATGATGAGCAAATGATAATGAGCAAAAAGTTTTGACATTCCATCAATTAGCTTGAAGATTCTACATAATTTTGATGATTTAACAAAATTATTTTCAGATCTATATCTCTAACTAAATTTTTAGATCCTTCAGCAAAATCATTTCATATAGAGAATAATCAAACAATTCTAATCGGAATTTATAATGTTTCTAAGTTAGACTCTCGATTAGACTATTTCTTACAGTTATAATCGAATGAATTTAAACAAGGTTATTCATAAAAATTCTTTTAACATCGGTGCACGCTAAATACGTAGATTATTACAACCGTTAAACTCATGGCAAGAGAGCTCTCATTCTTTTTTTTTCTTTTATTACTTATTTATGCGCTCAAATTTCGAGAGGCGCGATTTTATTGGCTTGTAAATAACGAATATTATGCGCAGCGACGCATCCCTACGTTTAAGGAGTCCATCGGACGTTATTTAGAGCTCAAAGGGAACAGCGCGAGACGTGACGGCACAACGAAATATCACATTGATGATGCTAAACAAACGTGTTGGAGAAGGGTGAAGAAATTCGTAAGTCTCCTTTAGAGCTTTTGTCACTGTTCGCGAAGTTACGGGAGTTTTATGCTAATACTTTGCTGTCGGTAATTAGCAACCGTCGTCTCATTATTTTTACCCGCAATGTATTTCACTTCTTCTCAATGCGAACAAAAAAAATGTGCTAATTTATTTTAACTTGTAAATATCATTAGTTATTATGCAAAGTAAAAATGATAAATGTATATAGTTGGACTAATATAATATAAATTTTATAAAAGAAAAAAAAGAAATTAATTCTAAATTTATTAAAATATTTTTCTATAAGATATCTTAAATTTTTAATGATTTTTAATGATTTTTAAAAGTATATATAATAAAAAGAAATAAAATTTCTTTGAAATATACATTAAAAAGACATAAAAAAATAAAAGCAAATATGAATGTAAAAAATGAATAGAAATGTATCTCAGCATTCGTCCTAGTTTCAAGCAAGCATTGAAACCCTTTTTATTCCTTTTGTTATTGACAAGCTAGCTTTGAGAATATGAATATACAACATTGAAACGTGATGTAAATGCTTATATATACAGTCTGAAAAAGATCATATATAATAGCATATCGCAACAAAATTTCTTTTTGTCGCATCAAACTGCTGCAGAATGTATTTTTGTAAACAATTTTTGTAAACAACTGCATAAGTTAAAAAAAATATATGAAAATATTTAATTAGCACATTAGTTCTCATTCAGATTTTATCCACTTTTGTGCATTCATTCATTTGTTAACTTTTTTATTAAGATTCTTATACTAAATAAAGATTGAGACAGAGAAATAAGACAACGCTGCGTTGCTTTAATATTTCAATATATTATTGTACATTATTAATTAATGAAGTTATTATCTTATATTTTGATATAAAAATAGATATAGAAATTTTTTATTAATGATTTACCCTTCGATTTTGACGACTTTGGCATGAGTACAAAGCAATGATGTACGCGTTAGAAATGTCGACAGGCAAAAGCGAGAAGGAACAAGTTCGCGAAAGGAGCGTGTAACGATTCGTATGGCTTTATACTTTTTGCGATCGTAAATAGTAGCCAAGCGACATCCGTGAGGTAAATCGCGTTGTATGGAGCACCGTGAAGAAGCGCTTACACGGGAGAACTAGTATATAGGCGTGTGTTTACTTCTACGGAGTGCGAGGATGAGTAATTTATGCGATTATTTTTCATCATATATTAAACGCGCTGTTCACAGCATTGATGCGTTTAATGATCGATAAGCTCGGTTGATCGTACATCGCTTATATTCATAAATATGATTTATTGTCCTATAAATCACGAATTGTGCTATTACTTGTTTCTTCTATTCTTTTATCTCTGCAATTTTTCTGAATAACTTTTGTACCAGGGATATTTGCTTTCAATACAAGTATCAATATATATTTTATATTAAAATATAAACACTGTTTATTTTTTGAATATCAATGTGATGGTAACTA
>Ga0157364_1002219_pt1 | contig 17785 bp, 14 predicted proteins | sample AttsexASBM2_FD_111476 | JGI IMG/M metagenome (GOLD analysis project Ga0157364, IMG submission 111476) | Fungus gardens microbial communities from leaf cutter ant in Ribeirão Preto, State of São Paulo, Brazil - Atta sexdens ASBM2 | ecosystem: Host-associated > Fungi > Mycelium > Unclassified ... | reverse complement strand
TAGGGGGTGAACAGGAGGGAAAGGCAGGGACTTCATTATAACCTCATCTCTTCCCAGGGAGTGCATTCGAATTGAAAAACGCGCAGGCTTGTTTTGAGGCACGGTTACCGTGACAACCACGTACACACACTAACACGCTCGCGCGCTCACTTTCCCTCTGCCTTTTACCTAGTGCCATATCTCTCTCTCTCTCTCTCTGTGTGTGTGTGTGTGTCTGTCTGTCTGTCTGTCTCTCTCTATCTCCATTCCACCCTTTACGATCCTCTCTGTTTCGCTTATTCTCGCTTACTCGCTCACTCTCTCTCATCCTCACAGTCTGTATACGCCGTCGGCGTATATCGGACGTAGGCGAAGAGCGCCACTCGTGCGGGGAGAACGAGGACGAGCACCGAGAGCAAGAGGGGTTGCGAGAAGGAAGGGTAGATGGTTGCTCGGCGTACGAGGAGAGTGGGAGTGAACACGAAGCGCGGGGTGACGCAAGGGCGGCAGCAAAACGCGGGCATCGGCGAAGCAGTCACTATGACAACGGTGACAGGCGAGGTGTTAGTGCGCATCCGTGACCACGCCTACGTCACGACGCCGTGACGTCAGAGCGTCGACGGCAACGGCGCCAGCCGCCGACGAGGAACGTGGTGCACAGTTCTCGCCGGCACTAGCGAAGAAGAGAGAGAACGGCTGCCGCCTGTTGCTACTTCGCTACACGTCGGGTAGGCAACCCCCTTCGAACTACCTCGGCCGCGCTGTCTTCTTCTCGCGCGTATCTCCGCCACGAGGCGAATTCTCTCCCGCAACCCCACGCGGTAACCACCCTCACGATCCTCTTCCCTTCTCTCATCCACCAGCGTTGTCTCTTTCTCTCTTATTCCTTCGTCACCATCTCTCCCTCGCAGTCTCGCCCGCCCTTCCCCTCTTTCGACGTACGAAACCTCCCTCCCCTCCCGTTCACCATCGCCGCCACTACCCTACCATCGGGTTTCCAACCATCAACCACCCCCCTAGGACCCCTTACCCTCCGCCGAGCACCCTCCCGCGCGCGTTACCAGCCAGCAGCGATCCCCACGGCCACGACCGAGAGCCGAGACCGACCGAGAGTTGTCGGTTCTCCGCCAGTCAGCCATCCGACTCGCCGCCACGCCACGCCGCGCGCAGCGTGTGTTTCTCTGCATCGCGTTTCAAAAGCTTGCGAGCGTGAGAAGCCTCATCGCGTGTTCCTCGTACCGTAAATCATCAACGAGGCGCAATCTCGCGCGGCTTCGAACGCGTGCAAATCTCAAACCTCTTAAGGGTTCTACCTAGTTGATCATCGTACATACACATCTCTCCGTCACGGTGACCGATAATACTGTGCGGGATACCACAGAGACATAGACAGAAAGAGAAAGGGAGAAATCAACGACGTGTCAAGGGGAGGGAGGGGGGTCCAAGAAAAAGTCCAAGGTAACGGGCGGAAAATAAATCGCGCTCGCCGGATTGTGCAGCGCGCATTGTCCATATCTCGAGGGATCCGAAAAACAACACTCGGACGAACGTGCAGCGGCGAACGGACAATACGCGGCTACGCGTATGCGTACCGCACACGCGCAAGTGCGCGGGCGCTCATCGGTGACACTTGGAGAAGCAGCCTAAGTGGTCGCCGGCACACGTGCCTGTGACGGCGGGGGTGCGACGCGGGACGCTTCAGGTGACAGCATCACATTGAGACGCTGGTTCGTAGCAACGCAGCCGGGTTTTGGCGCCACGCTCTGTTCGGAGAACGGTCTATGGATCATAGGTTAGATTATAGTAACATCATATATTACCTTGCGCGTGCGATAGAGTGGGATTCTACTATAGGGTTGCACGTTGTCAGGATGAGAAAAAGTGAGAGAGTGAGTGAATGAAATAGATAGATAGATAGATAGATACAGTGTTTATTAGTATTCTAGAACAAACCCTCTAAAAATAGTAAGAATGTACAGAGAATGAGAGAGAGAAAAAGCGTCATTTATTGAGTGTTCTGGAATAAGTCCCTCCCTTCAAGTTTAGACAATAATATGAGAAATAGATAGTATAAAGATAGATATAATAAAGATAGATATAATAAGATAGATATAATGAAAATTAAAATATAAGAAAAAGGGAGAAAGAGTACGAGAGAGGGAGGGGGGAAGGGGTGAGAACGAGTGAAAGAGAGACATGCGACGATCGAGCGCGCAGCACACGTATACAGGGTGCGATGCGGCCGTGGTCGACTCGACTCGACAAGTCGGCGAGTGGCGCGTGCTGGTAACCTGTTGCCGCCGCCGTGAACGAGACTCCCGGTAATCGCGAGCTTAAGGATACATTACTGCGCGACTGCCTAAACGGATGATATCGCGTCGCCGGTTATGTTAACCGATGAATACGGGTACGTTCTGAAGGAAGTGGGATTCGCGAAGATATACGTCCGCGACATTTCGCGAGATTACGCGCTTTTGGAACTTCGTGACGGGAAGTTACATCATTGACTCTCTTTCTCTGACAATGAAAATAAACGAGGTAGCATGTGAACGCGCGAAATCGCGATCACTTCGGGAATACGATATCAGTAGTAAAGAAGGAGTTTAGAGAAACCGGGGACCGGTTATGTTTACCTTCTCAAATTTCTTTCTCGATTCTCATTTTACAAAGTTTACTTTTGCGAACAAGATGTTTATCGAAAAATTTCCATTTAAAACTTTTTATTTATTTATTAGAGCGTCGATAGAAGTAAGACTTCTCTCGCTTGCAATTCATGGAATGCTGTCCCTTTAACTATAAGCAAGCTATATAATAAACGCTCAGTATTACGTATTTATGCAAAGGTAGCACAATTTTGCAATGTGTGTACTTAGACATCAATGTATATGTACTTAGTATATGTACTTAGTAATACATTTTAATTTGAAAGATGCGAAATCAGTTAAAACATCAACTTTTATTGAAGCTGCTTAACAAAGACCAGCAGTTTCGAATGAATAAACGAGGTCAGAATAGAACAAAAAGTAGGCAATGCGAATATCTAGGTCATCTATCACAGTTCTTCTGCGAATGAAAAATTTACAAGTCGTCGTCTGGAATACATTTGCATAGAATTTCATAGAATTCGTTTGTTCAATATCTGTTTTGAATATATTAATAACGAATTTCATGGGTACCAGAATCCCTCGTGCATATTCACGTACCTATTAAGTTTCTCGAATACGACTGCCATAGTTTCTAGTGTAAAACCATTTCTTCTTTAACAAATTAACACATTTTGAATGCACTATTTTAGAAGGTATTATAAGTTGGAAAATATTATAAATTAAAAGTTCGCCTATTTGATTATTGAAGAAAATTATCTATAAAATCGATTCACATTTCCATAGCTTAATATAGCTTAATTAAGTATATCTTAATTAAGTATAATAACCATAAAAGTATAATTCCTTTCAAATATACTTTCAAAGGTATGATTTTTTAAAAATATATTTTCAAAATTACATTCAATACTTGCATGATCATCTATAAGTACAAAAAGACAATCTGTATTAAAAACATTTAACTTACTTGTAATTAGTTTGCAAGTAGCTAATAATTATGCCCTCTATCTATTTGAAGTTTAGAAAAGAAATTGACACAATTTTCGTCACAAATCTGACATAAGAAGTTTTAATTCATAAGAGACACATTTTTTTCTGAGCACATAAGAGCTCGTAAAGAACACGGATGCAAATTCACACTAGGCGTTTTTTAATGTTTTATATCCTCTGAAAGAAAAACGGAATTAAAGTAAAACTTATATTTTTAAATACAAAATTTTCGAACTAATCGAATGATAATATTAAATTTTTGAAAAACAAACGTTATTTATTCAAAATTGTGTGCTAAGTAAAATCAATTTTCTCAAATATCCACAAGTTGGAAATTTTGCTGGTGCGAATTTGCATTATGTCATTTATAAGTTAACATGATTTCTATTCTCTATAATAATAAATATTATATAAATCATAAAAATGTTCTTAAATGATAACTTCTTGCTTTAAAATGAAATGATAACCATATTTGCCTATTTCATATGCTCGATACAACGTATACGGATGGTTACGCAGCAGTGAGTTTTATTTACAGAGGAATTAAATTTCAAAGACTTTCCGTCACACCATTTCGAACGAAAGGTGTATTTATTACCAAAGTAAGCGTACTATGTGTCATTTTCAACAAATAAAATTTTTCACACAGATATCGCGCACAAAGTAATAGAAAGATGACACCGTTGGTCCGTGAAATTTTACTCACACAGAGTTACCGTACAATCCACGTAGAGAATATACATCACGTTCATCATGTTATACGATCTGTTTGATTCTTTTCGCGATATCACGATCTTTGATGCTTACAGCGGTATTCGTAAATAGTAGAAAAATTTTTCTCCTGCTTGAGTAAGATTTCCTCACCGTGATATTATTTCCCAAGATTATTTCTTTGAAATGTCGCGCATCTCCCCCCCTCTCTCTCTCTCTCTCTCTCTCTCTCTCCTATCATGATAATCCGGTTTCTAGCGAAAATATTGGCTGATGACGGTAAATTCATTAAATGTGACTTAAACTGGACCTCGTAGGCTTCGTATAAGTTTTCAGGAAACGTGTGACATTAGCTTTGGAAGCATACCAAAGAATGTGGAATGAGAAAAGTGGGGTACGTGAAGAAAGACCTGACTCGACGCGCAACGCGCGATGTACGATATATATCTTTGGACGCAGCTACGTGACCGGAATTCTGAGGAGGTTAAAGTTGGATTTGTAACGTATTTTTCGCCGACGTGTGGAAATACCTATCGAGTTGGCGCGCTGCGTGCAACGGCGTCCCGTAATTTCCGTCCTGGGGTCCTCTCGATTGACATGGGGGAAGGCAAGATTTACGTTCAAAGGACCTAGGACGATGCGACGCACACCATCACGCATATCAAGAGTAGGGTTTGCATTACTTGTCACATACCGTAAGCTCGCTTCTAAAGTTTTTGTAAACCGCGACATCTCTTCCGCATGAAGGATCGAGCCGTTTTTTAATTTCACTAATGCATTTTTGTCATCCATAAAGAATCACGCATTAATGCATAATACGATCATGCTGCTTTATATTATCCTCGAAATTACGCGTCACATCTCCGTCGCATTGTGTCTCTCAGTGTCGAGTGCAACCAATGCAGCAGCAGCCTTCAAATACCACCGGTGAATTTTCGATTTCCTCAATTTCCTCGGTTTCCTTGACGGTCGTTCGCAGCCTTTTTTGATCGCGCGTATAAAATTCCTCGTCCAGCGTTTCATCTCTCTCGGTGTTTGTCCCTGTGCGATGTTATACCATCGAAAGTTTATCCAACGGTGCATACTCCCAGCGGTGTTGCATTTGTCGAGATGCAACGCGATTCCGCAAGATAAATGAAGCTCGCTCCCGTTGTTTCTTCAGAACGGAAGAGAGGTCGAGCCATAAAATGCACATTCGTTGAAATATGTTCGTTGATGTTACGCTGACAAAGAACTCTTTACATAAATTGCGACAGACGTATCACCCTAGCGACCAGCGTTATTTAATTTAACGTTCCGTTGAACATCAATGGAATCCGTTCATTACGGATTATTTTAATTCAGATCTGACTACATTCATAATAATTTGGAATTATTGTTTTATAATTTTTAGAGACATTTGAATAAATAAACTAAAATGTTAACAAAATTATAAGCTACATTTAACAGAATTTCATTCGTTTCATAGAATTTAATAAAATAGAATTTCTTTTGAAAAAGTCATTAATTTATTCGTAATTCAAGCTTGATTCTATAGATGAGTTTTTTTATTTCATATATTATTAATCTTTCTCATTATTCTTTTTTATCTCTCACATGCGTCACATCATTATAAGTTTGTTCCTATTTATTACACAAACATTTTCTCCAAGCGATCAACTATTTGTGAGCGATGCATTTCTTTTAATTTGCAAAATGACTCATTTGAAAGTGGAGTTGGAAGCGTACAACGTTTGTAGTGAGTACATTACCATGTACGCTTCCAACTCCACTTTCTATCATAAAATATTTTATTAATGATTTATAAATATCTAAAAAATTAGCCGAAACATGTAATATTATTATTACGTAATATAATTTTTGTCGTAATTATATTTGTATTTTAATATTTTAATATTACATCCCAATTACTACACTCGATTTTTATTGACCTTTCTTTATTAATTACTTGTTAAGAGTTCTTATCATTTCTTATTAATAGAATTTTATGGTGTGTATATATATATATGTATATATATATGTATATATATATATATATACATATACATATTGAAACGCTTGAAGATATATATAGACGGATACATTTCTGATAATAGCTTATACAAAGCTAATCAGATATAATGCATTACGCTGTTGCGTAGCGACAGGATACAGAGAGCTTGTACGACGCAATGCCGGAGAATGGAGCAGACGCTATAGATACTAGAACCGAGTTGAATTATACTCTGTTATGTTTGTGCCTTTATAGACGCTGCTTACCGGAGAGCTTGCAACGCTATACGCCGTGGTACTTAATATATCGGGTACGCATACATTCTAATCGAATAGAGCTTTAATCAAAAGAAGAGTGACAACGTATTTCGTACACGATATGTTCGATAAGATATATTTTTTTGGAGCGCAAAGCGTTCTTTCCGCGGAGGCTTGTAAATACGCGAATTTTCCGAAGCAGAAAGCAAAATCTAAAGTAGAATTGATTCAGTTTATGCGCTCTTTAGAATCCGCAAGTCCGTTAGAATCGTATCCGCTACTTTCCACGTTATACGAGATTCTTTTTATTATCGAATTCCTGGAGTTCGATACCGCAGCGCTCATAAACACCATGAAGAGGAAGACACTCGCGATCGTGTTTACGCCTTTATTGCTAATATCGTTGTTCACGCTCGATTGTTCTCCGCGGTCGTATCATTCGCGAAAGCGTTACCAAGCTACTATCACGCATTGATATTTCACGGTTCCTCTTTATGGCCTATGTTCTTTCGAGGAATAAGAATCTCGCGTCTCGCGAATAAGAATCTACAAGATTTTAGTGTTCATCAAAACTTGTAAACCTTTCCGTCAGATTGAATACGTTTGGAAGTTGCCGTTTGTATTGTACTTATAAGTTTATTTTAGCCCGTTTCTATGGATTAACTTTAATCTCGCTTTAACTTAGTCTTCATTTTTTATAATATTTAGAATTGGTAGAAGATGAAGAATAAGTTGAATGAATTGATGAAAACAGCATTAATATAATATAAAATATAATATATGACAAGTAAACACTTTTAAAATGCGTAAACACTTTTGTCCACAATTTCATTTTTTGAGTTAGAGATTAGGCATAGTGTTCAGTGTTAAAAAACTCGTATTACAGGCTACTTTGGGATGACTTCAGAAATCATTTTTTCACAAATTCAATTTATATGCTGAAAATCTAGAAATTCAAAGTTAGTGTCCTTTAACTAGAAATAAACAAAATGTATTTGTTTAATATTTTTAGCAATTGTTTTTAGCAATTTTGTTTAACATTTCACATTCTACTTGACATATATCGTTATTTTCTGTAAAACGCATTTTTTTGTGACCTTCTATCTCGTTTTCTGCAAATTATAAATTTTGAACAAAATGAATTTTGAAAATCTGTTCCTCATATAAGTAGATTGAACTACTAAAATCAGAGACGAACAATTTCATTATCATCCAGATTTTTCAGATTCTGTAGATTTCTGTAAACTTTTGAAAAACAGTGACTATATTATTCCGCATAATTATTCCTCATACTGTTGAAAAATCTTCTTCTTGATTCTTTAATGTCACATCGATTGATGTTATTTAATAAATTAACTGAATATTTCTTTTTTTGTTACAGGTAAGTGTCACACTCGCGCCTAACTGTATCTTCGATACGTAAGTTATCAAAGTTGTGCTAGTTTGTAGTCACCATTTCATTGTGTAACAAGAGGTAATAATCGGGTGGGGTAAGGCGAAGGAGGAGGCGGAAAATGCAATTCGCTTTGTAATAAAAATGGAAATTAACACGAACTACGTGGACGGAAAACAAGGCTAACCTCCTCCGCCAGTAGCTCAGAGGGTAACGCGAAAGCTTGAATAAACAAACTCACCCCCGTTACGCCGGTTGCCACCCTCTTTGCCGTCTCCATCAGTCTCAAGGCACGGGCCAAAGGACGTTGTTATGATTGCTAATGGAAAACTATCCAATTCAAAGAACAAAGTGAAGTAACGAGTTACTTTACCACCGCACGAATACACTGACGGTGGCTGTGAAACTTTCGGGCGGGGTAGCGGACGGGGAGAAAATAGCACGGTTTGTTAACATTAGCAATGAGAGCGGCAAAAGATCATGGACGAACGAAAGCAGCTTTATCTGTTGCGAATAGAAACGGTCCTCGTCATAACATCGAAAGAGTTGACATTTATATATGAAATAAATATTAAACAAATAAAATATAAAATTTTGCATATGCAATATTTTAATCATTCCTCAATTGCGCGCGCGCATTGGTGGGATATACTAATTCAATCGTATACGAAATATTTGTATAATTTCTCCTATATTATTCGCCAATCGTTATTTCGAACGATATGCAAAGAATTCGCAAATAAATGGTATATTCAACATTAAATACAAATTAAATGTTCTTGTATCTAATCAATCCATCGTTTCGTACTCGAGGGAAATGCGATTCATTGTAATGCATATATAAATCTGGAATGAAACGTTCCCAGCATTCGCGCGTGCCGTGCAACGCATCCCTATCGTGTCAAGCACCGTTTGATCTCTCTGAATTTCTCCGGCTCCGGAGAAACGAAATTATCCGACAATTAGCAAGACCTTGCCAACACTCGAATACCTACATCCGCCTCTCCCCTCTCGCAACCGTCTCCTCCCGCGGGAGGCCGCGGACTTTTTAAGCTTAAGTCCCGGCAAGATTTAAATTTCAAAATTTCAATCTGGCTTGCAAATCTGTCCTCCTCCTTCCGCCCGCGCGAGCGAACGACCGCGCTTCCGTCTCCTCCTAGACGCGGCCAGATTGCGCGGGTCCGACATCAAAAGTCTTTTACGTCGCGTGCTCTTTTTCTTCCCCCCTTTCTACTCTCTCGCTCTCCTCTTATCAACTGTTTCCCCGCTTCTCTTGACGCTCTCGCGTAAAGTCGCCGAATTGAAAATTTCATCGCTGAATAGACACGTGTGCTCCGTCGACAAACATTCTCTATTGTTTTCATTATATAAAAAAAAAAATCTAGATAGTATTGATTTCATCATTAAACTATTGTGAAGTGTTAAAGAATTCAAATCGATTTCTTACAGATACAAATTGTTTTAATAAAAGATAAAAGACACAAGAATAAACAAATATTATGATACTTTTGACTTAACAATATTTTAGTAACTTTGAATGCTTGCAAATTAAAAGTGTGATTTTTATTAGGAAATTATTTTATTTTTTAATTTCTAAAACTAATGGAAGTTGAGAAATTATTATATATAATAATAAACTATATGTTGAATTAAAAAAATTAATTCAAAAATTCAAAAAATAAAAATAAATAGAATCATAGAGCAATACAAAATTTAAAATCTCAAAATACAAATTAAAATAATTATAATATTTAAGAATGTCTCTTTCCTATAGTCCTACATAAGCAAATTACGCGATGAGTATATCAAAATGCTGGATCGCATTCCAAGCAATAAATTAGCTTTCTATATCCACTTGGAAATCACTCCCTGCAGGTGACTTTATCGGCGTAATTACCTTACGAGATATTAAAGTACGGTGAGATACTCGCGTATCTGCAGAAGCGAAGCTTGTCAACCGACAAAAGGGGAATGTTGCGTCGGAGCGGACGACGGCGCGGTCAGGGACGACACGATGGCGAACGCGACGGTGAAACTTTTTAATTTTTCCTCGAAAAAACTTTAGCTGCTCGTTACGTCGTCCCGAGTACATCGCGTCGGCCGTCGACGAGGCGGGGTAAAATTAAAATTCATGCGGCGGCGCGCCTTTTCTCGGCCGCGTGTCTCCGCGGGATCCGGTAGAACGAAGCTCGCGCAATGAAGGACGTTGCCGTACATCGCCGCGTGAGTACCAGCGGGAAACAAGGAAGGACTTCACGAGGAAGTGTGGGGAATTTACTCAAATTTGCAAATCAAATTCGTTCCCTGCTAACGCGCGCGTGTGCTCTTTCGTGCCAATTACCGTTCCTAAATCGCCTTTGCTTCCGTTCATGCACCCGCAATGATTATCTCGCAACTTAAGTTGAATTATTTAACAAAGTATCTTTTAAGATCATAATGTGAAAAACACAACAAATAGGAAATAGAGGCCCTAAACGATCAAGCTGAATCTTTTAATGCTTAAATAATTCGATATGAATTTATATTATTTAAGTTATTATATATTTTCAATGTCCCTTCAGAAGAGATCTACTTATTTTTTCATTCTTTGTAGATACGTCATTCGTATAAATGGTATAAACAGAATCATGGAGCGAATAATTCGGTCAAGATAATTACACGGACTCGCGAAATTTGGTGAATTTTTCGATGCGCCAGGGATAGCGCGTCGATCCGAGCGAATCCAATAAACGAGTCGAAATTCGTGTTACGATCACCGGTAATAGGAGTTTCGATTTTACAGCCCAGTGGGTGCCGTCAGATATTAATTCCATTCGAGCCCTTTTGTTCCGGCCGATTTTATAGCGAGCGTGCTCCCGTGCTATTCGAGACGGATCGTCGTATATTTTTTCAGAATACCAGCGAACCAGCATTCCGCTGACAATCGCACGATCAACGCATGCGATGACGACAGGTCATGATAAAACTTCACTCGCAGACCGACGTCAAATTATGATTATTTGCGCGAATCAGCGCGGCGATTTAAAACCCGTTTAAACCAGCGCTCGCGAAGTTTCGCCCGGTAAATCCCCGAGGAAATTACATCTTACAAGCTCCGCTGTACGCACAAGTTACAACATTTCAATACTCGCATGCCCAAAGTTTCACGTCTCGTGTGCATTCCAGCTTTCACCGGGATAGTTCCTTGTATCACGATATATATCCGGCTCCATGCGAAATCTCGTGACAATTACGTTAATGGAGCCGCCACGTTGAACTCCGTGAATGATTTTAGTATTACAGTAAAAGAGATAAGATCGTTTGCATCAGAAGACACATCAATGGGAAACTGCTGTTGTGTTTTTGTCTTTTATCTAAAATTGAGAAATCGCTAGTACAGAATAAATCAATCTATTGAGATCCCAATTTTATATCTCTTTACTATACTGTCCTTTTCTATACATTCTGACACGTCTTTCGTCTTTCTTATCCCGCATCATCTCGCGAAACTTTTCAAAACTGGTGCGTCCGCCTTGGAAAGTTTTAACGAGATCGATTTTACGCCGAGGCGAACGAAGGTACCAGCCAGCGAAGAGATTGTCCTGGGAATGCTGGACGACGTTTTGTTGACAGTGAGCCATGTATTGTTCCTCGAGTCTCCCTCTTTTGCCAAATGTGAAGTGTTCAAAGCGGCTGCTACGCTTCTTGAAACTTCAATATCGGGCCGCATTGTATGTTGTAGCTCAGCGAGCATTCCATTCCCGATTTTCTTACAACTTCAACTTTCTCGTATTTATTATTATTTTATCGTACTGGGAGCATATTCGAAGCATAATGTTCGATTAAATCCAGCCGGAACGCGAAGCAAGTAAGGTGCATTTATTGTATTTTTGCAATCTGCTTTTTGTTCGAAAGCGGAATTGATATAAATTTCACTAGAACGTTCTACGAATCTACATGTTTCGCGTATAAAATTAAAAAAATAGCGTTTAAAAAGAAAGCGTCCATATCGTAGTAAATGTACGAACTCGTGATGCGTAAATTGAACCGCGAATACACGAATACATATAAGATCCATAATTTATATAATTATAAATCTTATTTCTATCCGAAAATGTTCTAATAACCGCAATCCCCGATAAACTGAAGTTACTACAATTATGTAAATATTAGTGGCGGTCCATATTCCATATCATAGCGTTTCATGCTCGTTTATTTCGTAATATGAGCGAATAGCACATCGTCACTAACGTAATGAGGGCATGACGGTAAAATATGCGTGGGTCCATATTGATTGCATATTAATATCATCCTGTGTACGTGGAAATTATAGATTCCGCATATCTCCGCAATCACACCCGAAAGTAACGAATGGCTAATTCTTCGTTTTTGCAAAAACTGATTGCCCGCGTGCATTCGTATCACATGGTATCAGCGATAGTTAAACGTTATCGTTTGCTATCAGAAATGCGATACGTAATATTTACCACATATATATACAATATGCAGTAACCATACGTCTTTTAGTATAAAGAACAGTTGTTTATTTCAGATTTATTTCTGTTTTTTAGATTTATTTATTATATTTTTTTCTCGAAATTCAATTTTGTCCTTTTTTATTGTAATAATATTATTACCTTCCTAATTAGCAGGAAATTATTTTTTAATTAGCATTTCAGTGTCAAATGTTCTAATGAATGAATTTTTTTATGGAAACCGACAAATTTAATTTTATAAAAAAGTAATACATATTAATTCAAAGAAAACAACAGTAACAATAAGATCAAAATGACATCAAAATGAATCGTGATTAATTAATTGAAAAATGATTTTTAATAATCAAATTTACGATTATTTTGATGTTATTTTGATATTACGATGATTTGTGCTTACTTGAGTTATACATTAGGTTTACTACGCAAAAAAATTTCAGAAATTAATATGCAGACTTATAACAATTACGAACTGATTGGGAATAAAATTCTAAAATTTTCGGGTTTGTCTCCTTTATTTTCTCTAAGAAAATACGGTCACTGTAAAAAAGCAATACATTAATAATTTGTGAAGTATTCTTGGTCTATTCCCAATTTTTATTTTAATGTCAGATTCTTTGACCAATATGGAATCGACTTTTTTATCAATTTACATATGTTGAGCATCAATATGGCATATTTGAAGTAATTATTAGGAAATAATTTTATTTAATATGATATTTTTATGAGAATATTACGCTAGCACATTATTTCCTGCAGCCTTTCTTTTACATTCCGCTATCATTAATGCCATGTAACACTCGCAAGCGGACACGCAGTTCCGCAAAAACTCTGGAAGTAATCTGGCTTAAGTTTCCATTTGCAGCGACATAAAATTCGTGGATATGCTAAAGAGGTTTACCAGATGGATTATTTGTGCGAAATAAATTTCGCGCGGAGCTTGGTGCGCGTGGAATCAGCACTTTCGTTAGCCGTGAAGGATGGCTTTTGAAAGGACTATTCGAGGTATTAAGGCTCAAGCACGAAATTGAAAACGTACGCTTCGCGGAGATAGACAGGGACGGTGCGGGCGGAACGAAAGAGCAAAGGGGTAAAAAGGGATGGGCCAACGTGCAAACGGACGGTCAAACCAATTCCACACCCCAACTCGGCGTCAGTCACTGTTTCCAATCCCATTAGCGACACGGTGATTCGTGAATGGGCGCGAAAATGCGAGGCTTTTAATCAACGAGACTCATTATCATCAAGCGATTTTCACTGCGTCGTGTCGCCATTGCGAATTAATGAACAGCATCGATCTGAATGACATTCGCGTACGGCAGTTTGCGTCCTAAGATTAGCAGCGCGGTCCTGCTGCTGCACGGATGATCTGCATTTCCCACGTACGGAGCTAACCCGTGAAAACGGTGGTTCCTAATGTGTGTCTATTAATCGAGATGGGGCAGTTAGAAGGTTTTATGTAAGAACTTCTCAAGTACCGTTTAATTTAATGGCACTTCGGGACTTTGTACATAAAGCTTTTCATTTATAACATCTTGCACATAGTCGCTGAGTCTTAATTCTGGTTCCTACACTAAGCCATCTGACTATCCGGGAACGCTGTTCACGTAACTTGCACGTTTACATTTGTTATTAATTATTCGCCAGCTATTTGATAATAGTATAGATGCTCCTTCCGAGTTTTTTCTTCGCAATATAAACAACTGCGAGAATCTGCATTCTGTTTACGTATCCCACGGCGATCCTCGATTCGCTTTTATATCTCTCTGAAGAAGCCTTCATACTCGCAATTGCTCGAACGATTCGTATTACTCCCGGGGGTATCGTGGTCGACAAAATACGTCGTTTTGCGGACACTGCATCCTCGTGCCGGCGTTTCGATACGCGCCACGAGCACGAATTCGTCCAGACAGCGAAAACATCCGCCTGACTTCGAGGGTGGAAAGCGAAAGAGACTCAGCGATAATAAAAGAAAGCGAGCAGATGGCGGACGTTGGCGCCGTGCTAAAGTGACGTTATTGTGATACAAATTGAGATATAGAGTGCCGGAGGTTTGGGAGGTGGTGACAAAGAAGGTTGAAGGATCAGCCGAAGCTGTTAGTCTTGATTATCGTAGACAGTCATCCTGGAACCCTCGCGATGTCGACGCGAATCCGAGGGAAGATGCATGGTGTCCTTCCTACCGCGTAGTCATGGTATTCTCTGTGCTCATTGGGGGGCTATTAATTTGTACAAATGCCATCCTTTATTAGACACGGACTCATTAGCTCAGAAGATGGCGTTTTAACACACCGCTATACACGTGCCCAGCATTCCGCGGTGTGATCCGTATTTATAGACTAATTTTTATTCTTTAAATATAATTTCATTTCTTCCTGTCGCATACAGTCACTTTATGTTTGTTGATTAAAGGGATATAATGGATGATCAAGTATTTTTCATTTTTGATGATATTTCGTGGATTATACGTAATTAGACCCGAAAATATTGTCTCTAAGCCACGGCGTGTAAATTAAATAAATACATTACCGCACGTTAAATAGATAAAGGTGTTTATTAATATTCCAAGACAAGCTCTCTAAGAATTAAAAAATGACAAGTAAAAAGAAAATGAAAAGAAAATATTATAAACATAGAAAATACAATAAGCAATATACCCTTCTTCAGCTTCGTTTACCATCGTCGGAACAGTGCACTACAGTTCAATCAGTTAAGCTCTATATATATATATATATATATATATATATATATATATATATTGCGATCAAAGTGGGCGCGTTTTATCGAGGTGCCTGAATCGAATGTACCGTAAAGCTTCGAGGCTACTCGGCAGTTTAGCGACGCCGACATAGTACCATCCTCATCACTCTCCGCGACCATCTTGCTTGGCACTTCGGCAAGAGCTTTATTGAAGTCCAGTCAATCTCTGTCGCCCGTAGTTTCCGATCTGAAGCGCACCGTCCAGCCTTTGAACCGGTATACCGTTGGAGGAGGCGAGGGTGGACGATCGGCTTTATATATAAACTTGAGAGACAAATGGCACGAGGTCGTACTATGGTGGCAAAGGCACAAGTGCTAGGAGCAGGTGTAGCGCCGGGTATATACTGCCGGTGAATGGGAAGTCGGTAATTAAAATGTCCTCCCTTAGGAAACTCCACGCCACAGTGGCTCGAGCCGTAGCCAACCTTCTTTCGGATATTTATCTACTTACGTGTGACTGGTCCTTACCAAGAACTAATAAATCGGTTATTGAGACGTTTTTAATTTTGTATTATAATTAATAAAAATAAATCAACGTGCTAATGTACAAATAATAAGCACGCGGAATTAATATCGTAATTGAAAATTGAAGTTTTTCATCTTATATTCATTTATTATTTGTTTTTTAATATTAGAAAATAACACGAAAATTAAATAATATTATTTTATTTTTGCTTATACTCAATTATATTCTAATGCAAATTTAAGAAAATATCATTTTTACAATATAAAGATGAAAATATGCAATCCATGCATTTTCTAACAAGAAATTTTTAGCAAATCTTTTTGACACTTTCAGTCTCGGCATGTTCCAATGGAAATGCTCGCTTACTCTCTTCTGACACTTTTTCGTCCATTTCTCTCTATCTTCTTTCTCGTTAGTAGTTTCTTTAGATGAAGAAAGCCGCAGGGCATGCGATTTCGAAACGACATCGGGGCGCACAACGGTACCTAAAAGTGCCAAAAACTTTCAACGAAGAAGTTTCTTTAAAAGTCACACGGATCATCGTATTATCTGCCTCTTTCCTCTTTACTCCTTTTTCTTTTAGTTTTCTCCAACACATCGTGCTGATGACACACGAGATTGGATGGAGTAATTCTGGTCGAGCGGGTTCAATATTCGGCGCTTTCCGTCGTTAAAAACTACGGAGGATAAGTCGCGAACGGACAGTCTAAGCGAAAGAATTTTGTCGACCTTCGTCATTCTTCACTGGCGCTGAAACAGCGAAGGTCGGCGAGGAAAAGAGGATGGGTTCCCTTAGTCTCCGGGGATTATGGACCTTCGTCGATGGTCCTGGCCCGAGTTGGATGACGAGAGAAGACTAGGATCAAAAAGCAAAGTGTATCCTCGACGGAAGAACTCCGGGGAAATTGATCGGTCCAGTTTCGATAGTTAATTAAACTTGGAGTTATTAAATCCGCAAGAAGTGTACGATCAGCGATGTTTGAGCCTCCCGTGGATACCATGTACGTCCATCACGAAATTATTTTCTATTTGCCGTGCCTCCACTGATTACACACACAACGTAACATACAATCACTTTTTCATCAAATATTGATGGAACCAACGTAAATAGTAAACATATAATTATGAGTTGATCAGTGATAAAGCAGGGTGCGGTAATCGAGAGAATATATCGTGATATAATATTCAATGATAAATATTATCTGGTATGGAGATAATTGCATACACAGGAATACGGCTTTTATAAAAATAGTCCCCCTCTTTTTCATTATGCAAAATCTCTGCTTTCGCATCGAGCTTCACATCGGAGGGTTGTAAAAGAAAATATCACGCGGGATGGCGAGACGATTTTATTTGTAGCCAAGGTTCTGGCGCTTTATGCGCCAGGCCCTATCGCAAAAGATTCATCGAGACAATCCGCGCACCTGCGTACCCCCGATCTTCTCTTCCAGACTCGCGTTTGACGTAGGAGGATTTACGATCTTGCGCCCCGGGCCAGATTAGGCTGGAGCGCAGCGCAACGGGTGGATTTTCCAGGAGAGATTCCACGTAGGGGATTTTTAAAGGAGGTGCTTTTAAAATGCCCCCGCGCGTTTCTCCCTACTATCTCCAGGATGCTAGTCGACCTCTCTCTGTTTGCAGCAAAGTCTGTTTCGCCGTAAAGCGATGCAAAAGCTCGCCGATGATGTGGCACCGAATGCCCTGGCAAAAGTTATAGTTTTATCTGGTTCAACGACGAGCACGCGATGCCGTAGAAAAGGTGAGCGACGACGGAGAGAAGGAGAAGTATAAAAACGGAAAGGCCATGAAGCGGGTTGTGCGAGCCCGAGGGAAAGAGAGAGAGAAGCAGGTATTTTTGCCCCTTTATGATTGCAGAATCTCTCGCGTATTTTACATCGCCTCGTAAACTTCTCTCTTTGCGCTGCTCGCGGTCCTTAATAATAGATTACCACGTGCCTCACGAACGACGACGAGGAGCGACGAGCGAGAAGAGTGAGAATGCGACGCGTAAGGGATGCATCGATGCCCGAGCTGGCATAACCCCGGTGATGATTGCCGTTGAGACTGCAAGACTTTCTTCGCGGAAGCGGCAGTAACTTCGAAAATTTATTTAGCACCTGCCGTATAACGCGACTGATCATATATGTACGAAATTCGGGCG